>Ga0206932_1016_pt1 | contig 48565 bp, 49 predicted proteins | sample Alteio_BWOrgHeat_18_FD_153244 | JGI IMG/M metagenome (GOLD analysis project Ga0206932, IMG submission 153244) | Enriched cells from forest soil in Barre Woods Harvard Forest LTER site, Petersham, Massachusetts, United States -... | ecosystem: Environmental > Terrestrial > Soil > Temperate forest >...
GAGTTATTTTGTTCAATAAATCGTACGGTAGTATTTGCTGACGGATCCCATAAAAGTAAAGCGGCATTGCTTGCAGCTACCGCGGCTACATTATTTCTTGCAACACCTTTAACCATATCAAAACTTCCGCCGAAGTAAACATTGTTTGAATCTGCGGTAATTGCATACAAATCTCCTGATGACGGAGAACCGCTTTTTGAAAGTTGGGGATTCCAGGTAAGTAAAGCTCCTGTACTTAAATTGAAGGCCGCCGCACCATCATGTTGCAGGCCATTTACATTATCAAACAAGCCTGCTGCAAAAATTTTATTATAGTTAAGCGCAATATCATACACATAAGAATCGGGTGATGGATTCCATGAATTGGCATAACCTGTAGTTAAACTGAATGCAGTAAGATAGTTATGGGCATTATATTTTTCATATTGAAAATTTCCGCCCATAACTATATTGTTATTATTTAAAGTGATAACAACAGGATAAGTGTTTAACTGCGGATTCCATGGTTGTAATGTTTATATAGGCGGAAATTATAACCAGCTGGCTGGTGTTACAAGAACCAGCCTTGGTTCAGTAAATGTAAACACAGGTGCAGTAACAAATTTTGATCCTGTTGTTTTAAACAGTGGCTCGCAGGGTACTGTAAATGCAATGGCATTTAACGCTTCAAACATCCTTTATCTGGGCGGCCAGTTTAATTCAGTAAAATCAACCACAAGAAATAATCTTGCTGCATTAAATACCAGCGCAGCGCTACAATCATGGGATCCAAATGCAAACTCCCTGGTAAATGCAATAGCAATAAACGGTTCAACTATTTTTGCGGGCGGCCAGTTTACAACACTTAACGGAAACACTACAAGAAATTACCTGGCAGCAGTAAATAATACCAATGGTAATGTAACATCGTTCAACCCAAATATGAACAGTTATATATATACCCTGTGGCTTACCGGCAATACTTTGTATGCGGGAGGGAATTTTAGTTTGGTAAACACTACAACCAGCCGCAATTATCTGGCTTCGTTTAATGCAACATCAGGTGCGCTTAACCCCTGGAATCCAAATGCAAGCAACAGCGCGTATGCAATAGCAGCTTCTTCAGATACAGTATATATTGGCGGTAATTTCAGCCAGATAAACACCACCAACCGCACACGCATGGCGGCTGTAAGAACGAGTACCGGAACAACATTGCTTGCATTTAATCCTGGGCCTAATAATTTGGTAAGAGATAATTTTATTGCTGATAAAGTGTTGCTTACCGGCGGTTCATTTTATATAACTGAAGGGAAATCAAGAGGCGGTTTTGCCGTGTATAAATTGCCGGGCAATAATTCACTTACTAAAACGGATAATAATACTTTGATTGCCGAAAACACAACAGCAGGTAAATTACAATCGGCAGATAATTCTTTTGTACTATATCCAAATCCTGCACATACAACTACTACTTTAAAGTTTTCAAAATCTAGGAGTGGCAGTGTAGTTATTTCCGTTGCAGATATGAATGGCAAAAATTTATTGAAGAAATCTTTACAGGGCGATTATTTAAATTATATCAATCTTGATTTAAATATGCTTAAAAGCGGAACATATTTAATTACCATTACAGGAAATAACTATCATCAAACAGGTTCTTTGGTAGTTACAAAATAAACAAAAAACATGGAATCAAAAATGCCGGTTTGTTGCCGGCATTTTTATTTATATCAGAAAATAAAACGGTTTTAATTTTCTCTAAATTTTTGCAGGTTTGCCTGCAGTATCTTTTTTTGATCTTCATTTAATACCGCCATTATTTTTTGTTTTCTTTCTTGTCTCGCGGCACGAAGATCGTCACGCATAGTATCATTGCCTGAAGTTTTAAGGTCTTGTCGTTCTTCCCGAAAATCTCTAAAAATTTCTGTTATTTGCCTTTCCTGTTCTGAAGATAAATTTAATTGAGGTTTTGCTATTTCAAAAGCTTGTCTTAAGCCCCCGCCTTTATGTTCTGCGTCGTTACCATGGTTATTAAATAATCCCATTGTTTTTGTTTTATGATGTATATAACCCTTTTATTACAAAACTTATTCCAATATACACTTGTTATATAAGGTTGAATTACCACTATGAAATGCGATGCCATAAACAATAAAATGTTTTGCGGCATTCATCGAGACAAATAAAAAATAATTAATGACGAAATAAATACAAAAGCTGGTTACCAAAAGAATTTTCCTTATTTACCCATCCATCCCATACTCTGCATCCAGTTTTTACAGCGTTCCACCCACTCATCTTTTGTTGTTGGATTGTGCATTCCAAAACCATGTCCACCTGCTTTATAAATATGCATTTCCGCAGGAATTTTATTCTGCAATAACGCTTCATAAAATGTAATGCTGTTCATAACGGGCACAACATCATCATCTGTTGCATGAACTAAAAATGCAGGTGGCGTTTGTGGGGTTACCTGCAGCTCATTGGAAAAAGAATCACGCAATTGTTTTGGCGGATTTTTATCAATCAACTGGTCGCGTGAACCGATATGACCGATACTGTCCTGGAAACTAATAACAGGATAAATGAAGATGGAAAAATCAGGCCGCAGGCTGATGTTGTTTGGATTATCAATATAGCTGTGATTGAAATGCGTTGCTGCGGTCGAAGCCAAATGTCCGCCTGCAGAAAAACCCATAATGCCCACTTTATTTGCATCAACATTCCATTCCTTTGCATGCATGCGTACCAACTGGATAGCACGCTGCGCATCCTGCAAAGGGCCAACTTTTTTATCCATCATTGATGAATCGTTTGGAATGCGATACTTCAACACAAAAGCTGCAACACCCCATTTATTAAATTCTCTTGCCACTGCAAAACCTTCTTTTACAATAGATGTAACCCAATAACCTCCACCCGGGCAAATAACAACAGCCGTTCTGTTTGCAATTTTTTTATCAGGTAAAAAAATAGTAAGCGTTGGCACAGATGTAAAATGCACAATGGTGTCACCGTTATCCTGAGGTTCCCACAACTCTTTTGTAGCATACAGTTTACTGTTAGGCACAGCGCCATCGTATAAATTGATGGTTGTTTGTGCATCCGAATTTAGCATGGCAATAGTTGAGATAAAAAAAACAAAGGCAAGTTTTTTCATAAAATAATATTAAGCATTCACAGAATCGAAAACAGTTACTTTATTCCAAAGGTGTGAGCATTCTTTTACAAAGTTGAGATGTATCGGATCAACCTGGTAGATTTCCTGATCCTCGGCGGAATCAAAAAAAAGCATCCACGAAACACTGTACGAATTTTCAACAACATCGCGGTTTGTATTTGCAGGAATACCGATATGAAATTGTTTGATGGCTTGAACAGATGATAATTTTTCCAGCCCTTCAATCAATTGCCTGCGGTTGTTATCGTTGTTTTCTTTCAGCCAGAAAAATACGTGATGAATGAAAGTATTTTGTAATTGCATTTTTTTATTTTCTGCAAACCAACATAAATTTTTAAAAGAAGAAATAAATTATTTTTTTACTTCCCATTCATTATTGTTTTTTTCAAGCAGAAAAACATTTGATGCCTCGCTTTCATTATTCTCACGATCAACACTGGTTACTGCAACATAACAATTCTTCCAATCTGCCGGTATTATGGTTGATTGAATTAAAAACTCGAACTTAAGCGAAACATTTGCAGGAATTATTATGGCAGGCGCATCAGTTAAGCCAATAATTGATTGCGATAAATACACCACAAAATTCTTTATGGTTTCTGTTTCATTTTTGTTGATGCCATCGCCTGAAACTGTAAACTGCTGAACGCCTTTATCTTCCTCAACATTTATCCGTGTTACATGCGGATGCTGCGGCGCAGTGGTATCAATCCAGTTTATCGGCGGAATTAAAGCCGGTGTTCTGTAATAATTAAACCGCAAACTATCAGCCCATCCGTTGGGATTATACAACACATCTTTACTGCTGTAAAAAACACTGCCTTGTACATTCGCATCATTACGCAATAACTTTATTTCGTTTGGTATTTCATTTGCATCTCTCCATGCAGCAGTTGGTTTTTCAATAGCACGGTACACACCATGACCAACATATAAATGTTTACCATAAGTATTGCTGCTCCACCAATTTAATAATGTTTCATAATCACACAGCCTGTTGCCAATCTCCCAATACAATTGCGGTGTTACATAATCTATCCATCCTTTTTTCAGCCATAATAAAATATCAGCATACAAATCATCATAGCAGGTTTGCCCTGCTTTTGTATCACTGCCTCTTTCATCAACAGAACTATTACGCCAAACACCAAACGGGCTTATGCCAAATTTTATTAAAGGCTTATGATCAAGTATTGCATCATGAATCATTTTCACTACACTATCGCAATTGCTGCGGCGCCAGGCTTCTTTGCTTAATCCATTTCCATATTGAATGTAAGCCTGGTAATCCGGGAATTCTTTTCCTGCAATTCTGTATGGATAAAAATAATCATCCATGTGAATGCCATCAATATCATATCGCGTAATGATATCTATAACAATGTTGGTGAGATAATGCATTACTGCAGGAATGCCCGGGTTAAAATATTTTTTATCACCGTATTTTAAAAACCATTCAGGATGAATTCTGGTGATATGATTTGAAGCAACTGAAGATGTTGGGCTGAACACTGCACGATAAGGATTTATCCATGCATGAAACTCCATGCCGCGCTTATGCGTTTCCTCAATCATGAATTGCAAAGGATCGTAATAAGGCGATGGAGCAACACCTTGTTTGCCGGTTAAAAATTCGCTCCACGGTTCATATTTTGATTGATAAAAAGCATCAGCAGACGGGCGTATTTGAACGATGACAGCATTCATTCCAATTTTTCTTTGCTGTGTAAGAATGTTGACGAATTCCTGCTTCTGCTGATCTGCAGATAAATTTTTACTGCTGGGCCAATCTATATTATTCACAGTGGCTATCCATACTGCACGGAATTCATATTTGGGTTGACAGTTGAGTGTTGATAAATGAAAGAAAAAAATTATCAACCAGCAACAAAACAATTTCATCATTAAACGAAGATATCGTTTGAAGTCTTTATGTTTAATGCCGCGCTGAATTTTAGAAATGAATTAAGTTATTAAACCCGGTTTGGTTGAATTATTTTTGAAACGAAGAAAGATTATTTTATGAGTGAAATATGGTTAAAAGGTCCATTGCCTTCAATTCCTGATTTGCTGCAACCCGTTGCGCATGCATTGTTGCAGGCAAAAGAAGAAATAGATGAACTTATAAAATATTTTGATGAAGCTTTATTGTGGAAACGCCCTGCCGGGGTTGCTTCTGTTGGTTTTCATTTGCAACATATTGCCGGCGTACAAGATCGGTTACTTACTTACGCCAAAGGTGAAATGTTGAATGAAGAACAACTTACTTATTTACAAAATGAAGGCAAAGAAGATGAAACAATAACTGTACATAGTTTGCTTGAAAATTTAAACCGGCAAACAAAAAGATCACTTGAACAATTAAAACAAACTGATACAAATACTTTAACGGACAAGAGAGAAGTTGGCCGCAAAAAATTACCCTCTACTGTTTTGGGCTTACTATTTCATGTGGCAGAACATACGATGCGGCACACAGGCCAGTTGTTGGTTACAATTAAAATAATAACAGCAGGTTTAGTTTAGTTCATTTTATTTTTGAATATGCAACAAACACCAATAGGCGTTTTTGATTCTGGCTACGGCGGCTTAACCGTTTTAAAAGAAATAAAAAAACGATTGCCGCAATATGACTATATCTATCTTGGCGATAATGCAAGAACGCCTTACGGCAACCGCTCATTCGAAACCGTTTATCATTATACCTGGCAATGTGTGCAATGGTTCTTTAAACAAAATTGCCCATTGGTTGTGCTTGCCTGCAACACAGCTTCTGCAAAAGCACTGCGCACTATTCAGCAGAATAATCTTATAAAAAATTTTCCGGAGAAAAAAGTTTTGGGTGTGCTGCGGCCAACCACAGAGATCATCGGCAATTGTTCCAAAACAAATCATGTGGGTTTAATGGCAACAAATGGCACGGTGCAGTCACAGTCTTATGTAATTGAGATCGAAAAATTCTTTCCTGATACAACAGTTGTTCAGCAAGCCTGCCCGATGCTGGTTCCGTTGATCGAGAACAACGAATTTGAAAATGAAGCCGCGGATTATTTCATTCAGAAATATTTAAACGACTTGCTGCAGAAAGATGATAAGATTGACACGATTTTATTAGCATGCACACATTATCCTTTAATAAAAAAAAGAATTGAAAAATTTCTGCCTGCTGATGTTAGCGTGATTGCACAGGGCGAAATAGTTGCAGCAAGTTTGAATGATTATTTACAGCGCCATACAGAAATTGAAACAAAGCTTTCAAAAAACAGATCCATTCAATTCTATACAACAGATTCCGCAGAAGATTTTAAAAATCACGCAAGCATATTTTATGGTGAGGCCGTTGATGCAAAGCATGTGGAGCTATAAAAAAATTTCTGTTTTCTCTGTTCACTATGTGCGAAATATTTTTTATCGCACAGAGCTAAGGAGCGAAGACAAATTTACGTTGTTGCTATTTCTTTCTCCCAGCCGGTTTCTTTTAACGCTGGATCTTTTTCTTTCTTTAAAAAATCTCCTTTATCTGATGCACTGCCAACATTATCACTCATCAATGCATCATCAGGTAAAATTTTTACAGGCTCTTTCCAGGATGTGCTTTCATCGTTATATGCAGGATTGGATAAAGAATTATAGCAGGATATCAAACTCCATCTTGGTTTATCACTTGTATTGGCTTCGGAACGATGCAAAATATTACTGTGAAAAAACAATGCATCACCTGCTTCCAATTCAACATAAATATGTTCCATTGTTTCAAGCGCATGATTCACCATTACCATATCAGCACCGACCTGTTCTCCTGCAAAACCATGATTTACTCTTCCCATTTTATGCGAGCCTTTAATAACCTGCAAACAACCATTTGCTTTGTTGGCTTCGGTTAATGCGATCATTACACTCACTAACTGGTCAGGAAATAAGAATTGATTTTTATACCAGTAACCGTAATCCTGGTGCCATTCCCAGGCACCGCCAACACGTGGCTCTTTCTGCATAAGTTTGGTATGAAAATGACAAACAGGTGAATCGCTATCCAATAATTTTGCAGCAGAATTTACCATGCGTTCACTGCGGAGCATGCAGCTATATACATCATCGCCTGGTGTGAACCATAAAGTCAATTTTGTTTTTTTGCCTGTTTGATCATTCAGGTCAAGTGCATTTGTTTTTACAACATTATCTGAGATCGCAATACGGTACAGTTTATCAATTTCTTCTTTAGAAAAAAAATTCCTGACAATCACATAACCATCATGGTTAAATGCTTTTACTTCTGCATCATTAAGTATGTGTGCCATAACAATCGGTTTAACAAATGAAGATAGTAATATTTAAAGATTGCTGTTCTGCAGCTTGCTGATCATTAAATAACCAATATGTAATTCATCAGGCTGGCTGTTATTTGTTTCAGATAAACTGATTGAATATTTTTCTTTTATTTCTGCCGGCAAAATATCTTCTATTTCATACAGATCATCTACATCAATTCCATACTTATCATCAATGTGCGATTCAGCACCTCTGAAACCGCAATGCCTGTAAAATGCTGTTTGTTTTGAATTGCGTACTGCTTCGCCTTTATCCTTTGCTGCCGTTACTATTTTATAATGATATTCTTCAAACTCGTTTTCTTTATAACCGCCAAGATTTATAAAAAATAATCTTGTTCTCTCTTCATCAACTCCGGCATTTTGTTTTTCAGTGATGTGCGCAACATAGTCATCAACGGTTTTTATTTCGCGCCATGCATCAATATGAATGCTGTCTTCTGCTTCTTTCCAAAAAGCATTTATTTGTGGTATCAATTCTCTTAACGAATTCCCTATGCCAAAAAAAACATCATGTTGTTCTGTAAATCTTCCGGGCGGTGTGCAGCCAATTATTACCATGTATAATTTCAGATCATTCATATGTTTCATAAAACTTAATTAGTCAGCAACGTAATTTGAATTTATTAATCTTGGTTTGGAAAGCCTCCAAAATTTAGGGATATTAACAAAACAGCCCAGAATGATATTATGATAAGTATTATAGTGCTACCAATAATTGCAATTAAATTATAAATGAAACTATTCTCCTTGCTTTTTATTTTCTTTACTCCTTTAGTTACAGCCAAAAATGAAAAGATAAAAGATAATATTATCCCAATTGATCTTAGCCAATTCGATAATCGAGCGGGTAAATTTAATGGAATGTGATATGATACTTGAAAAATAACTATCAAAAGAATCAGACTAATCAAAAAATTATTTAGCGCTTTATTCATCATATTTTATTAAAAATAAAAAGTCAAGAATAATTATTTGCATGCATTAAAGATAAAATATTATCGCATTTTTAAGTCGCCAGTTATTTGCATAATTTAAATCATTGCAGTCCTGTTTTTAATATAACAATTCTGCATAGACTACCTTTGCATAAATTTTAATGATAATGAGTTTTGAAGATTTAGGCTTAAATGAACAATTATTATCTTCTGTAAAACAGTTGGGTTTTGAAACGCCAACTGCCATACAGGAAAAAGCTATTCCTGTTTTATTAAGTGGTACAAAAGATTTTATTGGTCTTGCACAAACAGGTACCGGCAAAACAGCCGCCTTTGCATTGCCTTTACTGCAATTAATTAAAGATGCTGATAAATATCCGCAGGCATTAATTGTGTGCCCCACAAGAGAATTGTGCCTGCAGATTGTAAACGAAATTGAACTGTTTAAAAAAAATATCCGCGGCTTGCATGTGGTAGCTGTTTATGGCGGCGCAAGCATTGGTACGCAGATAAGAGATATAAAAAAAGGCGTACAGGTTATAGTGGCAACACCCGGCAGGTTAATTGATCTGATCGAGCGCAAAGCCATCAATCTTGAAAAGATAAAATATGTTGTGCTGGATGAAGCAGATGAAATGCTGAACATGGGTTTCCAGGATGATATTGAATTTATATTACAGAATACGCAGCACCGTGAATCTATATGGCTTTTTAGTGCAACCATGCCGCCTGAAATACGCAAAGTAAGCAGGCGCTACATGAAAGAACCGTTTGAAATAACGGTGGGCAAAGCAAATGCCGGTACTAAAAATGTAGATCACCAGTATTATGTTACATCAGCGCACAACCGCTATGAAACATTAAAACGTTTAATAGATTTTAATCCCGGTATTTATGGTTTGATATTTACGCGCACCAAAGCAGATGCGCAAGCAATTGCAGAAAAACTAACACGCGAAGGTTATGATATTGACGCTTTACATGGCGACCTCACACAACAGCAGCGCGATAAAGTAATGGGACAATTTCGTGATAAGAGTTTGCAGCTATTAATAGCAACTGATGTGGCAGCAAGAGGCATTGATGTACAGGGAATAACGCATGTAATAAATTATGAACTTCCCGATGATACGGAAGTATATACACATCGCAGCGGAAGAACAGGACGCGCCGGCAATACAGGTATAAGCATGAGTATTGTGCATGCACGGGAATTGTACCGGCTTAAACAAATTGAAAAAATGGTGCAGCAACCTTTTCACCGGTTTGAAATACCAGCAGGTAAAGATGTTTGCCGCAAACAGTTTTTCTTTTTTATGGATAAGTTGTTGCAGGCAGATATTAGTCATGGTGATTATGAAACCTATCTGCCGATGCTTACAGAAAAATTTTCAAACATAACTAAAGAAGAAGTTTTGAAAAGAGTTGCTGCAATGGAGTTTGACCGCTTTTTAAAATACTATGAAAATGCAGAAGACCTTAATGTGCGTGAAAGAGAAAATATGCGTGAAAGAAAAGCTATCCGCGGCAATGAAAGAAGAGATGGCGATACAAGAAGCAAGGGCAGAGACCGTAATTCTGAATATAACAGCAGTGGTGATTATACAAGATTGTTTGTAAATCTTGGAACAAAAGATGGTTTTTTTAAAGCAAGCTTTTTACAATTTATTCTTGACATGAGTGATCTGCGCAAAGATGTGCTTGGTAAAATTGATATGAAAGAAATGAATAGCTGGATTGAGATTGACAGCAAAGCTGCAAAGCAAATGATACGTTCTTTAGATGGTAAAAATTATAAAGGCAGAAGAATAAGAATGAATGATGCTAACAGCAGGTAGCAAGAAGTCAGAAAGTTGATAAAGAAAGAATGCTTATGTCTTCGTCTTCCGGTCTTTATGACTTACTGACTTTTGGACTATCAAATTAATTTCCGGAAAGAAAAACAGCGTTGGCAAAAAGCATTTTTCCATTCTGCCAAAACAAACGAAACAGCACATCATCATTAAAAATAATTATGTCGCCATTGCCGTAATGTTTCTCACCAATCAAAACGCCCTGTTTTAATTGCGGCTTTAATTTACTACCTACAAAGCCTGCTGTGTAAGCATTTGCGGGCAATATGCCTACATTCCATCCACCTTTAATGGTTGCATACACACGTGCATCCTGCTTAAGCGTATAATAGTAATTTGGATAACCATAAGCAATAGGATGCGTGTTGTCTAATTGTATTTTATAGATAGAGCCGGGAATAAATGAAGTAAGGCTTTCACGCTCTGCATTGCCATAATTTTTTTGTATGATGCTGTCTGATGATTGTGTTGTGTCTTTAATTAATTTCAACCCACTCCAGTCAAACGATGAAAGTTTTTCAGCGCCGCCTTCAGTTGCTATAAGCTTTCCGCCAGACCGGACAAATTCATCAATTTTAGATGCAACATTCTTCTCATTCAATGCACTATAATATCCATCAGGCATAATCAATACAGTATAATCATGCAGATCAATATCCGAAAGATCTTCTGTATTTAATTGTGTAACCGGGTAATTAAGTTCATTATCAAAAAAACACCACACTTCACCGGCGGCTGTATGCGATACATTATTCCCTGTAAGTAAAGCAACCTTTGGGGCTTCAATAAAATGTACATCATCAGAACCAAAGTCTGAGCCGGCATCCATAAAACCGGTTTGAACAGCATAAGCCTGCACATTATATTTATTGCATACACTATTTACTATATTTATCCAGTTGGGATTATTGTTTCCTTTTAAAACAATTAATGTGCCTCTGCCAAAAACTTTTCCATTGTATGTAAACGTGTCTGTTGAAAAACGTACATGAATTTTTTGCGCTAAAAGATTTGCCAGCACGTCGGCTGCATTTAATGATGTGTATGGAATAAGTACTCCATAATTACTTTGTACCGGTGTAACTGACTGAACTGGCGGATATGGAGACATAGACAATTTATCTTTTACAGCCCAGCAGCCTACACCATAAGAATATGGAATACTCCAGGCAGTTATATCATAAGTTGCAGAGTCAACCAATTTGCTTTGCTGCTCAAACAAAACTTTTACCATTCGCCCCTTTGGCTGTAAAGTATTTACTGCAATCTGGAAGCCTTCATTTTTAAATGTTTCTGTTTTATTATCAAAATAATTATATCCACTGAAATTTTCATTGCTGCTTATACCATAATTAATTCCATTTCCATCAAGCAATTTTTTTACAGCTTCTATTTTATTTTGATCTGACGATGTAAGCACATAAGTAGTATTGTCTAATCCAACACCATTTATGTTGTTATCAAAATATTTTTTAAACTCGCTTACAAGCTGGTGCGCATTGTTTGCAGTAACCTCAATAGTTGAAATACTTGATGTATAATGATGCAATAACCTGTCTGCCAGTGTAAGCGTATCGCCGCTGCTTGTTTTAATACCAAGCCCGGCGCTAATTCCGCCTTGTTCATACGTCATACCAATTGCACCATTATATGTTGGGTAAGTATCGCCATAAGAAGGATAGAATAAATCAAATATTTGTTTGGTGAAATAGAGCCAGCCATTCTCATCAAAATATTTTGCATTATTTTTTCCGATCTGTATCTGAAAATCCCGCTGCCATTGTGTTACCACTTCATGATATGGCTGTGCTGCCGGGGCGAAATAATACGGCGCATCAAAACCCTGTTCATGCAGATCAACATGCACCTGTGGCAGCCATTGATTATATAATTTTACTTTTTGCTGATTTTCTTTTTGTGTTTGCCAGGCCCAATCGCGGTTAAGATCAAAATTATAGTGATTGGTTCTTCCATAAGGCCAGGGTTCATCATGTTCACGGCTTTGCGGGTCTGCATTAAAATGATTGCCTGTTGCAGTGTTATACCAGTTTACATAACGGTCACGACCATCAGGATTCTGGCAAGGATCAATTACTACTACAACATTCTGCAGCCATTGCTTTGCCTGGGCATTATTTGGATCAGTTAACGCATATAAAACTTTCATGGCGGCTTCACTGCCTGAAGGTTCGTTACCATGCACATTATAACTCAACCAAACAATGGCCGGTGCATTTACATCAGCAGGTGTGCCATCTTTTTGTATATCTGCCAGGCGAAGATTATTTAGTCGTATGTTTTCTAAATTCTGTATGTTTTGCGGTGATGATATAAAAGCAACGATCATATCACGCCTCTCATTTGTCTCACCGTATTTCTGCACTTTCACCATTGAAGGTGCAGCCTGTGCAACAGCATTAAAATAATTTACGATTTTATAGCCCGGTGTAAAATGTTCACCTAATTCATAACCTAAAAATTGTTGCGGAGAAGGAATGCTTTGTGCTGAAAGAATAAAAGTTGTTAGCAGGAAAAAACCCGCGCAAAATAATTTTTTCATATAAAACAAATATCGGGGTTTGAAATGATGATTATAAAAATGGATGCAACAAGTAGGGAAAGATTTAATAATAATTTTACGGGTTAAAAAATTTACCCGCCGCTGCATCTTGCAATACCTGATTTCGCTTTTTGATCCATTGAATCTTTATAATCATGATCCTGCATGGCAAGGCATTTTTTATAGTATTGAATAGCCATGGTTTTATTTCCTTGTTTTTCATAGATCATTCCTATTTGCAGGGCAGCACGGGAAGCATAATATTCAGTACTGTTTTCACCAAGTGAAATAGCTGACAAATAACTTTTAATAGCTGCATCATCTTTATGCATATCATCATAAATTCTGCCGGTGCGGTAGGTAAATTCAAGCTGGTCTGCTGCATCGGTAAAATCATTTGCATTTTTATTTTGAAGTAAAGTAATAGCCTGTTCGTTATAACCACCATCATTTAAAACGCGTGCCTTTAATAAAATTATGTTTGGCCATTCGCCGCTTTTTGCATCTTTATAAGCCTGCTTGTCGGCATCGGTTTCAGTGCTTCCTTTTTTTAAAACCAGTTGCCTTATATTGTTTGCAGCAGTTATATTGCCTTGTAAATAATAACACCAGCTCAATTTTTCGCAGGCATCTTTTACATAAAATTTGCCTTTGAAATGAGAGATAAAATATTCAAAATTTTTAGTTGCATCTGCCAGCTCAAGGTGGCGAAGCTGCACATAAGCAAGTTCAAAATTCCATATTGGCGTTTGCATATACGCGGAAGAATTATTCCTGTTTTGAATAATGCTGCGTGCATATTCATTCATCTTATTATTGATAGCAAGATTGGCCGCCATGTAAGCCATCAGATGATTATTTACAAGATCCAGTTTTTTTTGATTGATCAACTGAAAAACCTGTTCCGGTTGATTTTGTATATAGAACATGATATAGGAATAATAGAAAATTGCTTCGGTTGAAAAGAGCTTTGCATACACATCATTGCTATTAATAACAGTTTGCATTAAAGCCATGCCGTTGCTTATAGAACCCTTGATTCCAAACAAACCTGCGAGCCATTTGTATCCATCAGGAATGGTGCCTGCCACAACCAGCATTGGTCCATAAATCATATTATTTGGAACAAATGAAGGAAACTTTTTTCTATTGTCTTTAATTAAAGAAAATGCCTTGCGAAAATCCCAGCCTGCAGCCCATCTTTCACCAAACTTTATTTCAACGCAAGCTTCCTGGATCAACACAACGCTTCGGCAATAATTATAAAATGGTGATGAATCAGGCCCATCTTCAAGACTGTTTAAATATTCATCAAAATGCGGTTTACGTATTTTAAATTCCGCAGGATCTTCATTAAAGAATAAAACAAAAAAATCTGCATAACTGTCAAGAAAAGCAGGAATTAAATTATCCGGATTTTGCTGCCTTGCCAGCGCTGTAAGCTTTTGTCCGTTTGCAAGGCGAAGACTGGTTATTTCTTTATATGCCTGCTGGCAGGTTGCATCAAAATTGTACACTTTATCTGCATAAGAAGAAATAAGTATGCAAAAACAAAACAGAAAAAAGCAAATTAATTTCTGTGCAAAAACTTTCATTGCCCCGAAAATAAAAAAGGACACTGAAAGCAGCGTCCTTTTAAAAAGATAAAGATGTTAATATTATTTCGCATTGGTAGCTGTATTCAGCTCATCATCTACTAAAATACGTCCGCAATTTTCGCAAACAATAATTTTTTTGTGCTGACGAATTTCACTTTGACGTTGTGGCGGAATTGCATTAAAACATCCGCCGCAAGCATCTCTTTCAACTGGTACAACAGCTAAACCATTGCGGTAACTCTTGCGAATCCTGTCATAAGAATATAAAAGACGGTCATCAATATTTTCACGTGCCTCATTGGAAATTTTCGAAAAGTGCTTTTCCTCTTTTTCTGTATCAGTAATAATTTTTTCCAGCTCGCCTTTCTTTTGCTTTAGAGAAGTATCTTTATTTGCGATGAGTTTTTTTGTTTGCTCAAGCACTTTTGCTTTTTCACCGAGTTCTTCATTTGCATCGCGAATATGTTTTTCAGCCAGTTTGCCTTCCAGCTCCTGCATTTCAATTTCTTTGTTGATGGCTTCGTATTCGCGGTTATTTTTTACCGCATCGCTTTGCTTTTGGTATTTCTTTACCAAAGCATCTGCATCTTTTATTGCAGTTTTCTTTTGCTCAATAAAATCTGTAATGCCATTAATTTCTTCTTCAATTCTTGTTTGCCTGCTGTGCAAACCCTGAATTTCATCTTCAAGGTCACTTACTTCCATTGGAAGTTCACCTTTTAAGATTTTGATTTCATCCAGCTTGCTGTCAATTTTTTGAAGACGCACCAATGATGAAAGCTTTTCTTCAACCGAATATTCTTTTACTGCTGCCATATATATAAGTTCAAATGTTTACTTGTTAAAAGTTTCAATGTTAAACAAAGTACCTAACGGGGTTTGTAACCGTTTTTGTTTTGAGGACGGCAAAGTTAGGGAATTTTGCCTGTAAAACCTCATGCAAAAGTTCTATAGTAAACTGTTCGCTTTCCCAATGACCAATATCGGCAATAACAGTTTTATTATTTGCATCGAAGAATTCATGATATTTTACATCGGCAGTTATATAAAAGTCTGCGTTTACAGCAATGGCTTTATCAATCAAAAAACTTCCGGCGCCGCCGCAAAGTGCAATTTTTTTAACAGGTTTTTGTAATAATTCAGTATGACGGATCACAGTTAAATGGAAAGCATTTTTCAGCATCACTAAAAATTCATCTTCAGTTGTTTCTTTTTCTAATTCACCAAAAAGGCCGCTGCCGGTTTTGACAAATTCATTTGACAATGAAATAATATCATAAGCAGGTTCTTCATAAGGATGAACTTTTATTAAAGCATCAATGATATTTTTCCTAAGATAAGAAGGAAAAACAACTTCAACTTTAACCTCATTTTCTTCATGAAGAATGTTTTTTTCTCCAACAAAAGGCCCGGTATCATCACCGGCTTTAAACGTTCCCTTTCCTTCGGCATTAAAACTGCATTCGCTATACTTGCCGATAAAACCTGCGCCTGCATTGAACATGGCAGCACGAACTTTTTCAGATTGCTCAACCGGCACAAAAGTGTAAAGCTTCATCAGCATATTTTCTTTTGGTAATAAAATTTTCCTGTTGATGAGATTAAGTTTGTCGGCCATCTTATTGTTCACACCTTCAATTACATTATCCAGGTTTGTGTGAATAGCATAAATAGCGATGTCGTTTTTTATGGCATTGATGATTGTTTTTTCTACGTAATTTTTACCGGTTATTTTTTTCAGGCCTTTAAATACAATTGGATGATGCGCAACTACAAGATTGCAATTAAGTGCTTTAGCTTCATCAACGATATTCTCAGTTGCATCAAGCGAGCATAAAACGCCGGTGCAATCCCATTTTGCATTCCCTGTTATCAAACCAGCATTATCATAATCTTCCTGCAAAACAGGCGGAGCAATATTTTCAAGTGCATTAATTATGTCAGCAATTTTCATAAATGCAAATTATGCAACAAAACCTCACAGGTTTAATAGTTTCTATTTACAATTTCCGGGTAATAAAACCTGCCAGGTTTAAATTATTGCTTCTTTACTTTTGTTTAATGGAAAGTGGAAAGCATTTTTGTTATAACGGCAAATTATTATCATCGGGAAAATTAATTATTTCTGCTGACAACCGCTCTTTCCGTTTTGGTGATGGTTTTTTTGAAACAATGAAAATGATAAATGGAAACATTGTATTAAGCAATTATCATTTTGAACGTTTATTTTCTTCTTTACAAGTATTAAAATTTGAACACCCAGAATTTTTTAATGCTGAATATTTATTACAGCAAATAAAAAATCTTGCAATAAAAAATAAGCACGAGCAACTGGCAAGAATACGCTTAAATATTTTTCGGGGCGATGGCGGTTTATATGATTGTGAAAATTTTCCCAATTACATTATTCAAACATGGAAAATTACTGAGCCTTCAGTATTTAATGCTGATGGTTTAATAACCGGCATTTATACCAAAGCAAAAAAAACCTGTGATGATTTTTCACACATCAAAAGCAATAATTATTTGCCCTATGTAATGGCTGCTTTATGGGCAAAAGAAACCAGGCTTGATGATGCCGTTGTTTTAAATACTTATAACAGGATTGCTGAAGCAACTATCGCAAATATTTTTATTGTAAAAAACGGCAGAATAAAAACGCCGGCTTTAAGTGAAGGTTGTATTAATGGTGTAATGAGAAGATACATTATTCAATCTTTAAGGAAAGAAAATATTCCGCTTGAAGAAGGGAAGATAGAAGCTGGGGAAATTGAAGAAGCAAATGAAATATTTCTTACCAATGCCGTGCAGGGATTAAAATGGATTAAGCAGTGTAATAATTACAATTACAGTTTTGATCTTACTGAATATTTACACAATAAATTTTTATTGCCATTGGTTAATGTATAGATCATTTATTAACTGCGTTTGTAATAAATGTATAACGGATTAAGGATTCATTTTTAAGCTTGTCAAAAAACTGCTCCAGATATATTTCAACATCTTTTCTATCGGTATGGCTAAGCAAATAAAAATCATTTATATACTTCATTATCATCTCCTGTTTCTCTTTAAAAACATTAATGCTTAACTGCAGCTCTTCCATTGTGCGTTCATAGCCCATATAATAGCGGTCTCTTACGTTTTTAAGATCTAGGTATTCACTTGGTGTTGCATAGGGCGCATTAACAACACCGCAGTAATCAAAATCATAAGGAACAGGAAATGGCTTAGCAAAAGTATCGGTAAGCGGAACCATCAATTTAACGTTATGGTAATTGGGCACAGACCAATCTGTGTTACCAATCATATATTGAAATACACTTACAAAAGTTATTTGATGCCTGTCCGTTTGTTCAGCATTGAAAATTTTATTTTTAACTTCTTTGCAATTATTTCTTGCTGCAACATCTTTCATGTCTTCTATTAAAAAAGCATATTGCGTATAAGGTTTCATTTTTTGCAGGCTATCGCTATAAGTAATATGCAACAACCTTACACGAAAACTCATTGGAGATAAAATATTGTAAATTTTGTAAATGAGATATTCTCTCAGCAGCAATTCTTCACTCGAATAATTATCATGGCAACCGCCAACTAATTTTAATTTTTTAAGATCAGATAATTGCGGCGAAGTGTTTGTATTAAAATCAAGCATAAGCGATGCAAGATCGCAGTGCTCTTTTCTATACGAGCCTCTTGGTTCTATACGAATGTTTTCATCAATAACCAAAGTATCAGCAAAGTTCATTACAATATGGGCGGGCAACCATACAATCTTTGTTTTATCGTTTTTTAGTTTTTTTATGTTAGCCGTTAACTGCACATTTATTACACTATCGCCCAAAAAAAATTGTTTCCTGTTTATCGGTGCAGGTTGTGTAAAAATATTTTGTATAAATATTATTGTAACAAAAAAAAGAAAACATGATCTTAGCATGCTAAGCAGTATTTAATAGCTTGCAGTATTAATTTTTAAAGATATTATTTTACTGAATCTTTTTTATTAAAATTTTTATATTATGAATACAATAAAGTTTTTATGCATTTTTTTTGTTACCAGCCTTCAGTTTACACAGCTGAAAGCAAATAATTTAATTATAAAGATGGATACAACAATTAATAACCAGCTAACCGCAAAGGAAAGTGCAGATGGCTGGCAATTATTGTTTGATGGAAAAACTTTAGACGGATGGAGAACTTTTAAAAATCAAGCAGGATCATGGAAAGCAAAGGATGGTTTATTATGCAGTTATACTGCTGATAGCGGTAACGCAGATTTGATAACAGACAATATGTATGAAAATTTTGAGTTAGATATTGACTGGAAAATTTCTGCAGCCGGCAACAGCGGCATTTTGTATATGGTAACAGAAGATTATGATGCAACATATTTAAGCGGACCGGAATATCAATTAATAGATGACGATGGATTTCCCGAAAAAATTGAAGACTGGCAAAAAACAGGCGCTAATTATGCAATGCAACCTCCTTTAACTAAGGCAGCAAATAAACCGGGTGAATGGAATACCACAAAAATCATAGTGAATAAAGGCCATGTTGAACATTGGCTTAATGGTAAAAAAGTTGTTGAATATAATTTGTGGAGCAATGAATGGCAGAAACAAAAAGCAGCGGGAAAATGGAAAGATGCTGCAGGTTATGCGGCATCAAAAAAAGGCCATATAGCCTTACAATCTTCACACAGCAAAACAGAATCAAGTGGCATCTGTTTTAAAAATATTAAATTAAAACAGTTGTAAATTATCATAGCTGGTTTTTTCAAGTTATCAACATGCGTGTATAAAATGCCTTTTATAAAAAGGGTTACTTTTTATTTGCATGAATAATTAACTCTCGAATTAAACATTTTCAACTATGGTACAAAAGACCTACTACAAAACAAAGGACTATTGCAAAGTAAAGTTTACTATGAGTCTTGATAATGCTGAAACAATTGAAATATTAGGATTGAACAGCGATTGGCAAAATTCAATCATCATGAGTAAGAAAAAAGATGGCAGTTTTACCTGTGATATTTCACTTCCAAAAAACAGCTACCACGAATTTAAATATCTTGTAAATGATAACATTTGGCTAAATGAGCCCGAAGCTGATAGCGAAAACCAAAACATTTTTGGCGGAAGTAACAGCGTGATCAATATTTAATATTCCTGTATTATTTATTGAGAGATTTTCTGAAAAGGCAACCATGGCTGGTTAAAATTGGTTTGATAAAAAAAATTAGCCATGAAAGCTTTTATTATATGCGTTATAGTTGTTTTAGTTTTTGCAGCCTGCACTAAAACAGACATACAACCTGCATCTAAAATTACATCTGCAAATTCAACAGATAATTTATCTGTTATTAAAACACATACTAATTATATAACAGCACATCTTTGGAAATACCAGGGTTGGTATTTTCATTATGTAGATCAGCAGCATAAAGGAGACCCGCAATATATAAGAGGAGCTTTGGATAATTTAGTTGATCTTAATATAAACCGGTATCGCTTCAGAAAGAATGGAACGTATATTGAAACACAGGGACAATATCGTTTTCCCGGCACATGGTATTTTACTGACAGTACAGCAACATTGTTTGTTTTAAAGCATGATGATGGGCTCAGGGATAATGACATCCTTATCTTTGTAGATAATAATCATTTCAACTATATTACTTTCACTCATTATCATAATACAATATATACTGAATTAATACGGGTGCCATAAACTTGCTTTTGTTTCTTTAAGTTGGGTTTGCATTAAATCGTCCGTTTGAATTAATGGAGTTTGGTTTGAATTTCACTAATTTCAGCGGATGATTTTTTTAATATGGTAAGAGAAAAATTTTATACAATTTTATTTGGTTTAATTTTTTTTATAAGCTGCTCTTCAACCCAACAAAAAAATAGTCATACTGGAAACACACAAAATAACAATTGGTTACTGCCCTTTAATAAACTTGATTCTGTTAACCCTGTAATGCAACCCGGCAACTTAACTTTCACTTGTCCTGTTCAAAAAAAATTAATAAAGTGGGAAGCAAAGAATGTATATAACCCCACAGTTGCAGTTAGAAATGATACCCTGTTTATGCTGTACCGTGCGCAGGATAGTGCCGGTTGTTCACGCATTGGTTTGGCAAACAGTGTTGATGGAATTCATTTTACAAGATATGCTTTGCCTGTTTTATTTCCTGAAGAGGATGCTTATAAAAAATATGAATGGCCCGGCGGCTGTGAAGACCCGCGCTTAATACAAGACAGTGCGGGAACATATTACATGAGCTATACAGCATTTGATGGTAAAACAGCAAGGCTGATGATGGCAACCTCTGCGGATTTATTTCATTGGAAAAAATATGGGCCGGTATTTAAGAACGAACAATATAAAAACATGTGGTCTAAATCAGGCTCTATAGTTTCAATATATAAAAACAATAAAATTGTGGCTGCAAAAATTAATGGATTGTATACAATGTATTGGGGCGATAAATATATCTGGCTTGCAACTTCACACGATCTTATTCATTGGCTTCCTGAACAGCAAAAGCCTGATAAAAATTATGATTCAGTTTATTCAGGCTATACTATTTCTCATTTAAAAATTGCTATACCAACACGCAAAAATAAATTCGACTGTGATCTTGTTGAAAGTGGCCCGCCTGCTATGCTTACAAACAATGGAATTTTATTGATTTATAACAGCCGTAATATTCCCTCTATCGGAGATACAAGTTTGCCACAGGGAACATATACTGTGTCACAGGTTTTGCTAGATAAAAATGATCCCGCAAAAATTATTGAGCGAATGAATAATTATTTTTTGAAGCCTGAGCAACCATACGAATTTTCCGGCGAGGTAAATAATGTTTGTTTTGCTGAAGGGCTTGCGTTTTATAAAAATAAATGGTGGTTATATTATGGCACCGCCGATTCAAAAATTGCAGTAGCTGTAAAAAATAAATGATTATGGCATTTTCGGTTGAGATAAAAAATGATAAAATTTCTCCTGTTATTTTTTTAAAAGACGATGATAAAAAAACGCATGCGGAAATTTATTCGTTTGGCGCGTTGTTGAATGCTTTTACAATGGGTGGTTCAATTAATGTAATTGACGGGTATGATTCACAGCAGCAGGCAAGTGATACTATTACAAATGGTTTTAAGAGCGCTAAACTAAGTCCTTATGTATGCAGGATTGCAAAAGGAAAATATGTTTTTAATAAACAACAATATAAGATTGGTAAATTTTTCTTAGGCAAAGAATCTATTCATGGTTTGCTCTTCGATGCAGATTTTGCAATTACGAATTATGGATCAAATGAAGATGCTGCTTTTGCAACGCTGCAATACAATTATGCAAATGAAGATGAAGGCTATCCGTTTAATTATATATGTGCAGTTACTTACAATCTTAAAAAAAATAATACACTCACGATTATAACTTCTGTAAAAAATAATTCAGACACAGAAATGCCTGTCTGCGATGGATGGCATCCGTATTTTAAACTTGATGCAAGTATTGATGAGCTATTATTTCAGTTGAATGCTAATAAGATATTGGAGTTTGATGGCAATCTTATTCCAACGGGAGAAGTTATGTCTTATAATAAATTTCAGCAACCCGAAATTATTGGTGACACCTTTTTTGACAACTGTTTTTTACTAAATGAAAATTATAATGCAGCCTGCATTATAAAAAATAAGAAATCCGGTTTGGAACTTACTATTCAGCCAGATGAATCTTATCCGTATTTACAGTTGTATACTCCTGAACACCGTAACAGTATTGCCATTGAAAATTTAAGCGCAGCACCGGATGCTTTTAATAATAAAATGGGAATTAAAATTTTGAAACCTGGTGAAATTTTTTCTTTTAAAACAACCTACACTGCATCAGTAAAATTATAAATGCACAACTGCTGTCATGCTTATTTCTACGTTTGCATTTTTGGGCAATCCCTTTACAGCAATAGTTTCCCGTGCAGGAAAGTCGCCTTCAAAATAATGTGCATACACAGTATTTATATCAGCAAATAAATTCATGTCGCTTAAAAAAATTGTTGTTTTTACTACATGCTGAAAGCCAATATTTGCTTCTTTTAAGATCGCTTCAATATTTTTCATTACCTGATGTGTTTCATTTACAATACTGTTTGTAACAATTTCGTTTGTGGCCGGATTAATTGCAACCTGTCCACTAATGAATAAAAAATCATTTGTTTTTATTGCCTGGTTATAAGGGCCAATTGGCGCGGGTGCTTTATCTGTTTTAATAATTTGTTTAGACATAATATTCAATTTAGTAATTAAGAACAACAAATATAAACTGCATTTAAGTGTATCATTTAACCGGTAACTACTTACATACATCTTATTTTTGCATGTTATATGCACATTGCTATTCGTTCAACAGAAAGTCAAAAAAAAGAGCTGTTAACAAAAGGATTTGGCAATAAAGTAAGTGTTGAATGGTTTGAACCATACGAAAAACTTACAGGCACAAATGCTGATGTTTATTTCGATCTTACTTTTAATGATAATGTACCTGATACCAATGAATTTATAATTGATAAGCCTGTTTTTGTACATGCAGTTAATTGTGTTTGTAAAGAAATTAAACCCAATTACATAAGGTTAAATGCATGGGAGGGTTTTCTTAACCGCCCTGTAATAGAAGTTGCTTATTGCAATACTTTTAAAAAAAACGTTGAAAATGTTTTAAACGAACTTGAATGGCCTTATGCATTTGTGGCAGATGATTATGGGTTTATTGCTGCAAGAATAATTGCAATGATTATAAACGAGGCATATTATACTCTTGAAGAAAACGTGAGCACAAAACAGCAAATTGATATAGCAATGAAATTAGGTACAAATTACCCTTACGGTCCTTTTGAATGGAGTGAAAAAATAGGGCTGCAAAATATTTTAATTTTATTAAAAAAATTATCCCAACAAAACAAACGGTACACAATATCTTCTTTACTTGTACACGAATCTCAACAATTTTAAATATTATCATTGGCTATTATTCTTAACATTAATACAGCTTTTGAAACCGCATCTGTTATTTTAAGCAATAATGAAGAAATTATAATGGAGGTGCAAAGCAGTTCTCAAAAAGAACATGCTTCGTTTTTAGAACCTGCTATTAAAAAGCTTTGCAATTCTGCCCAAATAAATCTGCATGATATTGATGCTGTTTCAGTTGTTAATGGCCCGGGAAGTTATACAGGCTTACGGGTGGCCCTATCTTCTGCAAAGGCCTTATGTTATGCCTTGGAAAAGCCACTCATTTTGCTAAACACACTTGACGTAATGGCTCATGCCTTACAACTGCAATTATTTGCCGAACATGAAGATATTTTGTTTTGCCCGCTGATAGATGCACGCAGGTTGGAAGTTTATACAGCTTTGTATAATGCAGATCTGAAAATTATAAAAAGCTATTCATCAGAAATCCTGGATGATCATTTTCTGGAAAAAGAGAAAAAAATAAAAAAAATCATTGCAGGTGGGAATGGAAGCTTGAAATTGCAAAAAATTATAAATAATAGCGATATTGTTTATATAAACCCGCTTCTTTTATCCAAACCTGCTATTATTATGTCAAATAAAGCCTTTATAAATGAAGATTTTGCAAAGGTGGCTTACAGTGAACCATTTTATTTAAAACCGGTTTATTTTAGAAAATAATAACTTATACTTTAAACAGGCATAGTTTTTTATGTATCAATATTAATAACTATTAATATTCAGAAAATCAAACTTTATGAATAATACCCCCTCCCAGTTTTTAATCATACAGGATAAAGCCGCTAATGATAATTTAAAACTGGATTTTTTGCGGTTGAAAAAAGCGGCTATGATTCTTCGTGCATTAAATCATAAATTAAGGCAACAGCTATTACGATTAATTAATGAAAATGAGAAGATTACGGTTACAGAAATTTATGTAAACCTAAGGCTTGAACAATCGGTTGTATCACAGCACCTGGCTATATTACGTCGCGCAGGTATTGTGCTTACTAAACGGGAAGGGAAATTTATATATTATTCACTCAATTATAATCGCATAAAAGAAGTAAATAATTTTGTAGAACAACTGGTAAGTTAACCTTTGCCTGATTATAGCTAGTTGTATTTTTGCTGAAAATTTTTTATGTATATAGAACAATTGTATACAGGCTGCCTTAGCGAGGCTGCTTATTATATAGAAAGTGAAGGCGAAGTTGCTATTATTGACCCCCTTAGAGATATAGAAGAATATATCAACTTATCAAAAAAAAGAAACGCAGTTATTAAATATATTTTTGAAACACATTTTCATGCTGATTTTGTAAGCGGCCACATTGATTTAAGTAAGGCTACCGGTGCCCCGATAGTTTATGGACCTGATACAAAAACTTCTTTTCCCGTTTACATAGCCAAAGACAATGAAACCTTTAAACTGGGTAAAGTAACCATACAGGTTTTGCATACACCAGGCCACACATTAGAAAGCTGCTGCTATCTTTTAAAAGATGAACACAATAAAGATTATGCAGTTTTTACAGGAGATACTCTATTTGTAGGTGATGTAGGCCGCCCCGATCTTGCCCAAAAAGGTGAAGCGTTAACAGCAAGAGATCTTGCAGGAATTATGTATGAAAGCCTGCAGCAAAAAATTATACCGCTTGCAGATGATGTAATTGTTTATCCCGCTCATGGTGCCGGCAGCAGTTGCGGAAAAAATATTGGCCCGCAAACATCAAGCACCATTGGTAATGAAAAACGAACCAATTACGCATTAAATACAGAAAACAAAGAAGATTTTATAACCGCAATTACTGAAGGGCTTTCTGCACCGCCGCAATATTTTCCTATAAATGCAAAAATAAATAAAGAAGGTTATGAAAGTCTTGATGCTATTTTAGAACAATCTTTAAAACCTTTAACCATTAACCAGGTACAAACGCTGATTAAAAATAACGAAGTAATTCCGGTAGACACACGCTCTTATGCGGAATTTACAGAAGGCTTTATTCCAGGTTCAATTTTTATTGGATTGGATGGAAGATATGCTGAGTGGGCAGGCAGCCTTTTGCCCTTTGATAAAACACTCTTAATGATTACTGAGCCTGGCAAAGAAAAAGAAAGCATTATAAGATTAACGCGTGTTGGCTTTAGTAAATTTGCAGGTTATCTTGAAGGAGGTTTTGAAGCCTGGAAAAATGCAGGTAAAGAAATTGATATGATAATTAATATAGAACCTGATGAGCTTGCAATGGATATTCCGCATGATGATAAACTTATTGTTGTTGATGTACGAAGAGAAACAGAATATGCTGACGGGCATGTAAAAAATGCAGTAAATATGCCCTTAAGCACTCTTAATGATCCTGCAACTATGGCCCATATTGAAGACAATGAAAATTTGTATGTGCATTGTGCCACCGGCTACAGAAGCGTTATAGCTGCTTCATTATTTAAAAGGCAGGGTATTCATAATTTATACAATATACTTGGCGGATGGAACAAAATAAAACTGGAAGAAAAAATTAAAACAGAAAAAGAAAAAAGCGTGCTTAACTAACTACTCTTTCAGCTTTAATTTTCAGCAAGCTTTGTTGGAATTTCAATTGTAAAAGTGCTTCCTTTTCCTAAGTTGCTTTCCACTTTTATTTTGCCTTTATGCGCATCAATAACGCTTTTTACATAACTCATTCCTAAACCAAAACCCTTTACGTTATGCAGGTTGCCCGTATGAGCCCGATAAAATTTTTCAAACACACGCTTTACGGTTTCTTTACTCATTCCAATTCCATTATCCTGAACCTGTATAATAAAATATCTTGCTGTTCTATGTGTTATTAATTTAATAACAAGATTTTCTTTCGAATATTTTATGGCGTTATCAATAAGATTAGAAAGTATGTTGGTAAAGTGAACTTCATCAACATGAATTAAGTCATCTGTAGCATTTAATAAAAATTCTGTCCTGCCATTTTTTTCCTGCAACTGCAATTGAAAATTTTCAGCTATTCGCGGCAATAATTCATGAATATGCAAAGGCTTAAGATTTAACCTGAATTCCTGCTTTTCCATTAATGCAGCCTGCAATATCGTTTCAACATGCTTATTCATTCGCTTATTTTCATCTTTAATTATATTGTTGAAATATTGCCATTTGGTTTTATCGTTGATTACTTTCTCATTCCTTAAAGCATCAACTGCAAGAGAAATAGTAGCTAAAGGTGTTTTAAATTCATGTGTCATATTATTAATAAAATCGCTTTTTATTTCGCTCATCTTTTTTTGGTTGAGCATAGTTCTTACCGTTATATAAAATGCCGCAATAATAATTATTGTGAACAAGGCTGAAAAAATAATCATTGATGTAAGCGATTGCCAAACCTGGGTTTTAAAATCAGGTATGATTATAAAAAGATGTTCATTCGGAAGTAACCCATCAAGATCAGTTGCTTCATCTGGTATAATAGGAATTAGCCTTTGCTTAAAATGTGTTGTATCAGCAGATTCTTTGACAAAATGCTCACTCTGCATTTCAAATACAAAGTCATCCGAGTTAGAAGTAATCGCAAATTCAAATCTTACATTTTGCAAGCCTTCTTTTTCAAATGCCTTCATAAGTTTATCCTGAATTTCAGCGGTTGTGTACCTGTCTCCAATAGTTGGTGTTCTGCCTATATTAAAAGAAAGGTCATCAGGAAATAATTGCAAACCCTGGCGCTTACCCAATTTCAATCCGCCGCCTGTCATTACATGCTTGCTCAGATCTTCAGCTACATCTAATCCCGCTCTATCAACCTTATCAATAAATCTTTCCTGCTGAATTACAAGCTGGTTTTTAAACCAGTTTACCTGTATGATTATTATGCCAATAAGCGAAAGCGAAATCAATACAATTATTATAGGAAAAACTTTCTTCATTGCAAACAAAGATATTGTTATAGCTGCCCGCTGAAATTAATAAAATATCTTTATCAGCAATTTAACTGCTTTAAATTTATCATTGTAAAAACAAAGTAATCTTTGTTTTCGTTATACATTTTTAACTATGGAAAAAATTCAACCGGGCACAATACTTATAGCTGATCCGTTTTTAAAAGATCCTAACTTTTTACGTACAGTTATTTTTTTATGTGAGCATACAACTGAAGGCAGTTTTGGTTTTGTATTAAACCGGAAGCTGGAATACGTTATTGGCGATTTAATTAGTGAACTGGATGGATGTAATTTCCCTGTTTTTTATGGCGGCCCGGTGCAGCAAAACACTATACATTTTTTACATCGCTGTCCGGGATTAATTACCGGCGGTGAAAAAATAACAGATGAAATTTATTGGGGAGGTGAGTTTGATGAAATGGTTGCGCTGTTGCAGAAAGAAAAACTTGCTGAGCATGATATACGTTTATTTTTAGGCTACAGCGGCTGGGGAGAGGAACAACTGAATAATGAATTAAATGAAAAAACCTGGCTTACAACTTATAGTTCTGCGGAACTGGTTTTTACTGACAATGTAAATTCAATATGGAAAGATGCCTTAAAACAATTAGGCGGAAAATATGAACAGCTTATACATTACCCGATAGACCCGCAATTGAATTGATACTTATGTAAATAAATAAAGACCGCAATTGCGGTCTTTATTATAACACTTTATAATTTTTATTGTTCAGTAACCTGGAAAGTTATATTTTGTTTTTGACGATAAATAACATTACGTCCATTTTGAATAGCTGGTTGCCACTTAGGGCCTTTTTTAATTACACGAACAGCTTCGGCACCACATCCATAACCAGGATCATTAAGTGCCTGCACTTCAGAAATACTGCCGTCTTTTGACACCAGGAAAGAAACTGTAACAGTATAATTGCCCTGAGGTGCTCCTGCATTTGTAGGAGCTTGTGCATCTAAATTGCGCGTCAGATATTTATTCCATGCTTCCTGCCCTCCCGGAAATTTTGCTTCCACCTGTACACTGGTAAATTCCTTATCATAATCTTCAGTCTGTACTTTAGGTGCTTCTACCTGTCCTGTGCCTTTATCTACCGGCGCATCTACCACATCAGACTTATCTCCTGCCTGGTCAAATGCTCCAATTTTAGTGTCCTCAAGCTTTTCTTGTTCAGGAGGTTTTTCTTCAGGTTTTACCTCTTCATCTTTTACAATTTTAGGCGGAGTAAATTTTGTAACCTCAACTTTTGGCGGCTCCTTTGGCGGAGGCGGAGGCGGAGGCGGTTCATCCTTTTTTACCTCTTTAATATCTTCTAACTGCACATCCTGCACAACCATTTGCTTCGGTGCTCTGTCGCTAATTGTTTTTGCTATTACAGATACAACAAAAATCAAAAGGCATACACCAAGCATAACCAGAATTGATCTTATCATTCGCCGGTTGTAGGTTTTTCGCAATTCATACGCTCCATATTCTTTATTCCTTCCCTCAAAAAGAATATCAAGAATATCAGCATCCATTATTTTATTTGCTTCCATGAAATACAATTTATTTTTAGATGCACAATGTTTTAAATTCCATAATAATTATTGCTGCGGTGCAGGTTCTCCTTCGGTAAGCCGTATATAACGATCTTCAACAGAAGAAATATCCACAACTGCATAACGCTTTACAACATTAATACTCATTTCATCTAAAATATCAATAAAATTTTTGTACGTGCTTTCATCATTTGGTTTAATAACTACAACAAGGTTTGTATCTGCCTGCTGCTTTTTCGTAATGATCTCATCACGTATACTTTTAAAATTCGACGCTTTAAAATTAGAACCATCCGGTGCAAGTTCTCCTTCATAATAAAAAACATTATTATCCTTTCCTAAAAGAATGGTAAGCGCTCCCGACTGCTTAATTTTATTCTGATCTTCCGGTTTCACTTTATCATCAGGCAAAGCCAGGCGCATTGCTGTTGGCTGGCTCATGGTTGTGGTAAAGATGAAAAACGTGATCAATAAAAAACCAAGGTCAACCATTGGCGTTAAGTCAACCCTTGTTGATAGTTTTTTTGCTTTTTTTACGCCCGGGCCTTTTTTATGTCCGCCGCCCGAAGTATCCATTTCTGCCATATACTAAGCTTTTATATTAACAATTACATTTGTGTTTTGCCGCTAATGTTTTCTCTATACAAGTCTGTACCGTTTGGTACGCTCACAGGGTTGGTTACCATTTGAAATTTAAACTGTTCATTTTTCTTAAATGCAGTAAGAATATTTTTAAATACGGGATACTTAGCTACATTATCTCCTTTCAATATTAAGTTTAATTTTTCACCCTGGTAAGCAGTTACCGCGGCTGAAATCCAATCAATCATTTGATTATTCAAAGTATCTGAGCAAGGTATGCCTGGTAAAGTAGCACCCGTCATCTGGTCGGTTGTAAGATGTGCCTGTTGTTTTAATTGAGCTACAGGCACTCCAATGAACGGTGCTTTTTTCAAGGCATCAATTTCTCCTGAAGTTAATCCTAAATTATGCTCCTGGTTAATTGCTTTGATCATATCTTCTTTCTTGTCCTTATCGTTTTTACTGTCTCCTACTGAAAGAAAAACTTTGCCATCCTTATTTAAGGAAATTAAAAGCAGGTTTGTTTCAGGAGCAATTTTATTGGCAACTGAAGTTGGTGTATTAATAGGAACTGCTTCAGAAGGTTTAAATTTTGTGGTTAATATAAAGAAAGAAAGAAGCAGGAACGCCACATCACACATAGCCGTCATATCTATGTTAGTGCTCTTTCTTGCTATTTTTGGTCTTCCCATTGTTTAAAAATTTTAAGTAAGATGCATGATCAAAAAATTTCCACAAAACTTATCTGTAGTTTGATGCAAAACTTTGTGTTAAAGTAAATCCTGACTCATCAATACCAAAAGTTATAGCATCAATTTTAGTTGTGAAAACATTGTACATAATAATAGCTATGGCAGATGTACCAATACCAAGCGCTGTATTATATAAGGCTTCAGAAATACCTTGTGATAATTTCTGGGCAGCCTCACCACCACCGCTTTCACCTAATGAAGCAAAAGAGCGGATCATACCTATTACTGTTCCAAGTAATCCCATCAAAGTAGCAACCGACGCAATAGTTGATAAAAACACCAGGTTTTTTTCAAGCATCGGCAGCTCTAAGGCTGTAGCTTCTTCAACCTCTTTTTGAATGTTCAACACTTTTTGTTCGGTAGTTAACTCAGAGTTGGATATCATTTCTTTGTATTTGCGCAAACCGGCTTTCATTACATTGCCAACAGAACCTTTTTGCTTATCGCATGCAGCAATAGCTTTATCAACATCTTTATTGGAAAGATTATACTGAACAGTACGGATAAACTCGGCAATGTTGCCGGTTCCTGTTGCTCTTGAAACGGTAAGCAATCTTTCAATTACAAACGTGATTACCGTTAACAAGGCTCCAATTAAAATAGGCACAATTATACCACCAAGATACATGCGGGATAAACTGGTTTTAGGGCCCTGGTGGTTTGGCCAAAAACCGCCTGATTGATCGGGCGCAGTAAAATTACCTGGATTACCAATTACAAAGCGCCAGATAATATAACCAAGAATAACACATGTAAGAGGCGCAAGCCATGAAATAGAGTTGCGTGATCTTTTAGGTTGTACGGAAGAAATGCTTCTTGCTGCTGCCGTAGCAGTCGGTTTTGTCTCAGCCATAACAAAATTGATTTTAGATGTTTAAACTATTTAATTTTTAATTTCAAAAAAACTGCCAATTCATTTCCAAGCAATCTGATGAACTGTGCTTCAAATGGGGTTGTAAATTAGTTAAATTCTTTAAAGCACCAACTTTTCGCAATTTTATTTTTTAATTTTTTCTTGCCATAATATTTTCCTATTATAATTTCTTATTACAGCATGTATAATATTGCAACCGCTGGCGCTGTAAATTTGTAATACAAACTATGAACAATAAAATCATTATCGCTATTACAGGTGCAAGCGGTTCTATATATGCCAAACTGCTTTTAGATAAGCTCATACAATTAAGAGGCCAATGGTCAGAACTTGCTGTTGTTTTAAGCGATAATGCAAAAAAAATATGGCAAACAGAATTGGGTAACGATGCATTCAACAGTTATGCCGTAAACTATTACAACAAATTTGATTTCAACGCTCCGTTTGCTTCGGGCTCAGCCAAATATAATATCATGATAATTGTGCCCTGCAGTATGGGTACACTTGGCCGTATTGCCTGCGGTGTTAGTGATGATCTTATTACCCGCGCTGCAGATGTGATTTTAAAAGAAAGAAGAAAATTAATTCTTACTATACGCGATACGCCCTATAATCTTATTCATATAAAAAACATGGAAGCTATAACGCTTGCAGGAGGAATCATTTGCCCTGCAACACCTTCTTTTTACAGCAACCCAACTACTATTGAAGAAGCTGCATTAACTGTTGTAAACCGGATTATAGATCTGGCAGGATTAGAAGCAGATAGTTTTAGATGGGGAAATAATAATAATAATGATTGAAGTTCTCACTGCATCAAAAAAAATCTACATAAACAGCTTAAGCAGAATAGCCGCGATTGCATATACACATGAAATTAAAAAAATGCCTTTTGCTGTTTCATCGCGGCGTGTATTAAGATAAACCGTAAGCAATACAACATTGGCAAAAAGCGCAAACGTAGAAAGTGCTGAAAGAATTGCTTTTTCTGATAAGATCACATGCATAAAATCTCCAATAGAATAGGTTGGATAAAAATTCCAGAAATAATAACCCAACATGCCAAGCAGCGGCGCAAGAAGCCCGATAATAATACCGAATAAAAGAGAATTTTTTTTCAATGCCTGCGCGTTAAAAATTTCTGCAATTTGGTTTTTAATTCGTGATTGGTTAAATCAAACTGAACGGGAACTACGCTAATGTAATTATTTTCAAGCGCCCATACATCAGTATCTTTTCCTCTATCAAAATTCTGAAATTCACCTGTTAACCAATAATATTTTCTTCCGCTGGGATCATTGCGTTCATCAAAACGCTCTTCATATTTTGCATAAGCCTGGCGGCAGATTTTTAATCCTTTCAGGAGTTTTTTTGGTGCAGGCGGAATATTTACATTTAAGCAAAGATGCTTATCAATCTTTTTATTAAGCAATTGCTTCACTAAAAGATTTGCATAATAAACAGCGCCGGTAAAATCTGCTTCAATACTATAATCAAGCAAAGAAAAACCTATACTTGGAATACTTTCGATGGATGCTTCGAGCGCAGCACTCATAGTGCCTGAATAAATTACATTAATAGAATGGTTGGCGCCATGATTAATACCGCTTAAACACATATCAGGCTTGCGGTGCAATACTTTATCTACGGCAAGCTTAACGCAATCAACAGGCGTGCCGCTGCATTGATACGCTTCAATATCATTAAACGTTTGTACGGCAGTTAAACGCAACGGATGACCAATTGTTATTGCATGACCCATTCCGCTTTGTGGTTTATCAGGCGCCACCACAATAACTTTTCCAAGATCTTTTACAGCTTCTGTTAATGCTTTAATACCCGGCGCCGTAATACCATCATCGTTGGTTATAAGAATAATTGGTTCTTCTTTTTTTATACGTTTTGCCTTTGCCATAAACTAGTACGCAAGATAACAGAAGTTTAAACTATTAAAGTCTCCACATTTCAATAAAAAATTCTTCTGCTGATAGAGTCATTGTTTTTAAATTTATGTGATGAAAAAAATTTTATTGCTTATTTATTTGCTGCCTGCATTGCATGTGTTTGCAGGTGATAGTATAAGCATTAACGAAATGAAAATTGAGTTGATGCAAAAAGAATTTGACGCGCAAAATGATAAGCTAGAAGAAAACAAAAAAGAAATTGAAATATTAATGCAGCAACATGAAGACGGAATGGATAGCATACTTGCAATTTATACTGCCATATTTATTGGTGTTTTAGGCCTTGCTTCGTGGTTATTAAATTGGCTTGGTAAAAGAGAAATAAGAAAAATCGCAAGTGATATAGCTAACGCGCAGATACAATCAGAACTAAAAATTAAATTGTCCAAAGAAGTTATAGATAAAAAGATTATTGAAACAGGAAAGCCTTTAATAGAACAAATGATAAGTGATGCTTCATCAATAATAGATGAAGCAAAACAAACTATAACAACAAAAGCAAAAACATTCGATATAGAATTAAAAGATGCAAGAGAGAAATTAAAAAATATTAACCCTAATACTTCATTAAGTGCCGAGCAAAAACAAGCCGCAGATGCAGTAGAGCAAAAAGCAACAGAAAAAATTAAAGAAGGCGACAGCACAAAAGCAGTTATAGATTTCCTATATGCGAAGGCTTTAAAAGCTTATGGAATTAATGATTGGCTCACAGCAATAAATTATTTTAACGATGTCATCGAGCTAGATGACAGGAATGAAAATGCAGTTGTAAGAAGAGCTTATGCTTACACTATGGTTAATCACTTTAATGAGGCTAAAAAAGATTACGAAAGAACACTTGAATTAAATAAAAATAATGAAATAGCACACAATAATATTGGTCTTCTATTTTATGAGCAGTTTAAGGATTATAAGAATGCTAAAGAGCATTATGAAAAGGCTATCGAAATAAATCCGAGTTACATAGATACCTATTACAATTTAGCTATTCTTTTAAGTGAAGGTCTCAAAGAATATGAAAATGCAAAAAAACATTATGAAAAAGCTATTGAATTAAGGCCAAATGATGTTCAAGCGCATTATAATCTTGCCTGTCTTTTAGACATTAACCTATTAGATTATGAAGGCGCGAAACTGCATTATGAAAAAAGTATTGAATTAGATCCAATGGATGCTGACGCTTATACTAACCTTGCGCTTCTTTTGAAAGTTCATTTTAATGAACAGGAAAAAGCAAAAGAATTGTACTTAAAAGCGATTGAACTTGATCCTTTGCAAAAAACACCTGAAAGAGATAAAATTTTGAACATATAATGACGATATTGAGACTTCAATCATATTAGTTATAACCTATAACAGCCCTGAAAAATCAGAGCTGTTACTTATAACTTATTTACGTAAAACGTAGAATTTATTTGTACTGCGGTATTAGTCCTTTAGCAAGATCAACCATTTGTTTTAGACCATCGTCAGGCAAATTGCCTTTCTTAAACTCAGCTAATACATTAGACAATTTGTTTTCCATTTCCATTAAAAAATGATCCTGGAATGCAATTATATTTTTTACAGCAACACCTTGCAATAAACCCTGTGTTCCAAGATAAATAATTGCTACCTGTTTTTCTACAGGCATTGGTGAATACTGTGGCTGTTTTAATATTTCCACGTTACGTGCGCCTTTATCAATAACCAGTTTTGTAGCAGCATCCAGATCACCGCCAAACTTTGAGAAGGCTTCCAGTTCACGATATTGCGCCTGGTCAAGCTTTAAAGTACCGGCAACTTTTTTCATTGATTTTATCTGCGCATTACCACCAACACGGCTTACGGAAATACCCACATTAATTGCAGGACGGATACCTGAGTTAAACAGGTTGCCTTCCAAAAATATCTGGCCGTCAGTAATAGAAATTACATTGGTAGGAATGTATGCTGATACGTCGCCGGCTTGTGTTTCAATAATAGGCAATGCAGTTAATGAGCCGCCGCCTTTTACCAAATGCCTGATGTTATCAGGAAGATCATTCATTTCGCTGGCCACTTTATCATTGGTAATTATTTTAGCAGCACGTTCCAATAAACGGCTATGCAAATAAAACACATCACCAGGATATGCTTCACGGCCAGGAGGACGACGTAATAACAATGATACTTCGCGGTAAGCAACTGCCTGTTTTGAAAGATCATCATAAATAATTAATGCAGGCCTTCCGGTATCACGGAAAAATTCACCAAGGGCAGCTCCCGCAAAAGGAGCATAGAACTGCTGAGGAGCGGGATCACTTGCAGAAGCGGCAACAATAGTTGTATAAGCCAAAGCGCCGTTATCTTCCAGTATTTTCATAACGCCTGCAATAGTGGATGCTTTCTGACCGATGGCAACATATATACAATAAACGGGTTTACCTGCTTCATAAAATTCTTTTTGATTGATGATGGTATCAATACAAATTGCAGACTTTCCTGTTTGGCGATCACCAATTACCAATTCACGCTGCCCGCGGCCAATAGGAATCATTGCATCAATAGCTTTGATACCCGTTTGCAAAGGTTCTTTTACAGGTTCACGATAAATAACGCCGGGTGCTTTACGTTCCAAAGGCATTTCAAACAATTCCCCGCTTATCGGCCCTTTACCATCAATCGGTTCACCTAAAGTATTTATCACACGGCCCACCAAACCTTCACCTACTTTTATAGATGCTATCTGGCCGGTACGCTTTACGGTTGCTCCTTCACTTATATCACCGGATTCACCCATCAATACAACGCCTACATTGTCTTCTTCAAGGTTAAGCGCAATTGCTTTTGTGCCGTTCTCAAATTCAACAAGCTCGCCACTGCGCACATTGTTCAAACCATAAATGCGTGCAATTCCGTCACCAACCTGTAATACAGTGCCCACTTCTTCCAACTCAGCGGCCGTTTTAAAATTGCTTAACTGCTGCCTTAATATCGCTGATATTTCATCAGGTTTTATTTCCACCATATAAAAAGTTTATAGTTTTCAGTTTGTAGTTATTGCTATCAAACTTTTAAGATCATTTCTTATCTTTTCAATCTTTCTAAATCCTCGTTCAGACTATCTTATATTTTGAACAAACACGTTTCTTTCTTTAAACTGCTTGCTGATGTCTTTTAAATCTCTTAATACTGAAGCATCAACAAGATTATTATTAAACTCTAACACAAACCCGCCAATTAATGCATCATCAATTTTTGAATCAAGTTCTACATTTTCCAGGCTTGCTTCTGTTTTTACTTTGTCAACAATTGCATTTTTAAGATCATCACTTATTTCAGTTGCAGTAGTAAGTTTTACTTTATGAATGCCTTTAATAGTATTGTATTGTTGTACAAATGCAGCAACGATTTCAGGCAGATCGCTTTCACGCCCTTTGTTGATTAATAGTTTAATAAAAGCCGCAGTTAACTCAGAAATATTATTTTTTGTTATTGCATTAATTACAGCCTGCTTTTTATCAGAAGGTACAACAGGGCTGCGTAAAAGATTTACAAACTCATGGCTTGACTTTATAACATACCTCAAAAACTGCATGTCGTTATATACTTCTTCCAATTGATTTCTTTCTGTAGAAAGATCAATTAAACTCTTTGCATATCTTGTAGCTAAACGCGGATTAGGCATAATTCAATTTGACAATGGAATCAATTTGACAATTTGAAAATGCTTGATCATAAAACTTCATTAGCACATTTTCAAATTCTCAAATTCTCAAATTAGTTCAATTTCACTTCGTCTGACAATTCCCTGATGTACGTTTCCTGTTTTGCTTTATCATTTAATTCTTTACGCAAAACTTTTTCTGCTACTTCAATCACCAATACGCCAACCTGGTTTTTCAGATCGGTAAGTACCGCATTTTTTTGCAGTTGAATTGCAGACTGTGCGTCAGCAAGAATTTTATCATATTCTGCTTTTGCCCTTTCTTTTGCATCAGACACCATTTTATCTGCGGTATGCTTTGCATCTTTCAGCATGCCGGCTCTTTCTTCACGTGCCTGCGCCAGTAAAGATTCGTTTTCACTTTTCATCAGCGCCATTTCTGCCTTAATTTTTTCGGCAGAGGCAAGCGCTTCTGTGATAGTTTCTTCACGCTTTTGCAAGCCGCCTAAAATAGAAGGCCATGCGTATTTTTTAAGAATGAAAAACACTACCAGAAACGCAAGCAGCGTCCATATTATTAAACCCAAACCTGGTGTAAGTAATTGCATAAAAGCCCTCCTTCCCTAAAGGGAATGTTTAAAAAAACTAAACGATTTTATGTTATTCATAAAATAAATCTGTTGCTGAAAAAATTCAGAATTTCTCTAAAGTCCCCTCAGGGATTTAGCGCATTGTTTTTCTATTTTATGAACATTGCAAGAATACCAACGATAACGCCGAACAATGCAACACCTTCTACCAATGCTGCAGTAAGAATCATGTTTGCGCGAATATCATTTGAAGCTTCTGGCTGGCGGGCAATTGCTTCAACAGCACCCTTACCAATCTGACCAATACCAATACCTGCACCGATTGCCGCTAAACCTGCGCCAATTGCACCACCGGCATTTGCCGTTGCATCTAACAAAATAGTGTTCAATAAATCCATAATTATACTTTTATAATGATTAAAAATTTAAACAAGCACTGCATCTTCGTGATGATCTGTATCATCATGGCTGCCCTCAAACGCCTGGCCAATAAATACCGCTGTAAGATTTGTAAATATATAAGCCTGCAAAAAAGCAACTAATATCTCAATAAAATAAATAAATATTGTAAAAGCTATTGACAAAGGGGAAAATCCCCAGCCCGCTCCCGCACTCAGCGCACCGAAAATAAATATGAGTGAAATAAGACAAATAATAATAATGTGGCCGGCAATCATGTTTGCGAACAATCGTATCATTAAAGCTATAGGCTTTGTAAAAATGCCTAAAATTTCAACCGGAATTAAAATGGGTTTTATACCAACCGGAACCGGCGGATTAAATATATGCGCCCAATAATGCCCTTTTGTGCTGAACATTATGACTATGAAAGAAATTATCGCCAGCACGAACGTGAAAGCAATGTTGCCGGTTACGTTTGCGGTGCCGGGAATTAATCCAACGAGATTATTGATAAGTATAAAAAAGAAAACAGTTAATAAATACGGAAGATATTTCTTGTATTTATTACCAAGATTTGGCTTAGCTACATCATCCTGCACAAAAAGAATAACAGGTTCCAATAAACTTTGTACGCCTTTTGGTGCGGAAGTAATTCCTTGCCCGCTTTTATAGCGTTTTGCAATGGAAAGCATTATCCAAACCAATAAAGTAAGCGCGATTATCATTTGCACTACGTTGCGAGTAAGCGAGAAATCAAAAACTTTTATAGCTGTATCAATTTGCCCGTTATCATCTACAGCTACAATTTGCCCGTCAGTGTATTTGGTAGCATCAAGATTTTGCGCTACAATTTTTTTATTGTTTAATAATTCGTAGCCCTTATAATTTTCTTCGCCATGATTGAATTTAGAAAACATAAAAGCAGAAAATCCTTTTTGCGGAGAATAAAGCAATACGGGAAGTGGAATAGCAGCTTCATGCTCTGGACCATCGCTGCTTTCATAAGAGAAGAAATGAAATTCATGTGCATCTAAAACGTGACCAAAAATAACCTCACTGGCATCAAAACCCTTTTTCTTTTCTTTTTTAGTGCTGTTTTCTGTTTCAGGCATTTGGCCTTGCGCAAAAACAGAAATTGTAAAAAAAAAGCACAAAACGCTGAAACCCGCTGCCAGTAAAGATTTTACGCTTCTTAATGCCATATCCCGCTCTTAAATTTTGCGCAAATATACAGGGATGCAACTAAATAATAAAACGATATTGGAAAGATATCTCAGTAGATATTTCAACTGAGTTTATAATTATTTTTTTGAATTAGTTCTTATTATAAAAGGTCAAAAGAATAAAATTCATCATTAAAATTTTTTGGTAGCTAATTTGCTAATATTCGTATAAAATAATATTATGCAATGGAGAGGACGCCGTGAAAGCGGTAATATCGAAGATCGCCGCGGCATTACAGGCGGCCATGTTGCGTTTGGCGGAATTGGCGGTTTAATCATTGCCGCCATTGTCTATTTTTTAGGTGGCAATCCTAACCAGGTTTTACAGCAATCGCCTTCTGATCAATCAACACAAAACAGCTATGCTGATAATACCAATGACACATTAAAAGATTATGTGGGCGTTGTGCTTGCAGATACCGAGGATATTTGGGATTCTTTGTTCAATAGCATGCATAAACAATATACAGATCCTAAACTTGTTTTATTCAGTGGTGAGACGCAGGCAGGATGCGGTTATGCAAGTGCTGCAACCGGACCATTTTATTGTCCCACAGATCAAAAAGTTTATATAGACCTTTCTTTTTTTAATGAATTAACTAACCGCTTTGGTGCATCAAACGGAGATTTTGCAATGGCTTATGTAGTAGCGCATGAAGTTGGGCATCATGTACAAAATCTTTTGGGCATCACAGACCAGGTTGATGCTATGCATGCTAAAATGAGCAATGAAGCATATAATAAAATAAGTGTAAAACTTGAACTGCAGGCAGATTTTTTTGCCGGTGTGTGGGCACACTATGATCAGAAAATGAAACACGTTTTAGATGCCGGAGATATTGACGAGGCATTAAGTGCAGCCAACGCCGTTGGCGATGATCGTTTACAAAAAGAAACACAGGGCCGTGTAATGCCTGACGCATTTACACATGGCACATCTGCACAAAGAATGTATTGGTTTAAGAAAGGATATACGACGGGCGACATTAGCCAGGGAGATACATTTAATGATGCCAGTTTAAATTAAGAAAGGCTAATTATTTATTCTATAAATTTTATTGCAGCAATGGCTAAAAGCCAATACTTATACCTGCGAAATAATTTCGTTGTGGTGCCGGGTTAAAATATCTTCCGCCTGCGGCATTAAGATCATTACCTAAACTATAAGTTTCATTTAAAAGATTATCGGCGCCAAAAAAAATATCAAGCACTATTTTATTCAATTGCTTTTTATATCCAATTTTTAATTGCAATAATTTATAGCCGTCAGCATATACATCATTTGCGTCTGTTAAAGGAATGGAAGAAGTGTAATTAAAATTCGCCGTTAGATAAATACTAGGCTTTGTATAAACATCAAGCGTTGTTACATTCACATTTTTTGGAACGCCGGTTAAATGATTGCCCGAATAATTTTTTACACCTGAAATATAGTTATTGAATATGTAGGGCTGATATGCAAAACTGTTGGCAAGTGTAAGGCTTTTTATAAATTGATGATCATTTCTTATTAAATATATATTGAACCAAATCTCTAATCCATTTTGTTTTGTACCGCCTGCGTTTGTAAAATAACCTGCTCCTGTGCTGTCTGTTTGCTGCACAATTGCATGTTGTAAATTAAACGAATAAACAGATGCATCAAACTTAAAACGGTTATGTAGGGCAGTGCCTTTTATACCGCCTTCAATGTTCCATCCGTATTCAGGCTGCAGGTCATAAAACTGGTTGGTTGATGGACGAACTTCAGCTAGTGTTGGCGGCGAAAATCCCTTGGAAACTATGCCATATAAAGAAACAGTTTTATTAATATTATACAACAAACTAAATCTTGGTGCGATTAAAATATTAGTGTTTTGATGTTGCCAGTAATTATATATAGAATCAGAAACGCGGTTATATTTTAATAACTGCTGATTAGCGCTTATACCAGCCTGAGCTGTTAATTTATCAAACTGAACGTTAAACTGTGTAAACAAAAAATATTGGGCAACATGCACTTCATCATCATACATTAAACTGCCTGGTTTGCCGCTGTTGTTTGTATAATTATTTATGTGAGATATATTTTGCTGCCATTCTGCACCGGTAAGCCATTTTACTTTCAGGCAATTCATTTCAAATACAGTTCTTGCTCCGTAATTTAATTCTTTACGATGCTCATAATTTGTAATAAAAGGATTTTTAAAATCTGTATGATTAATAGTAGCAGACGTTGTGTTGCTCCAGCCTCTTCCAAAATTTGAATGCAAACTAAAACCAGCAAACCCTGTTTTGTTATATACGCCTGCATTTTGTTCAACTGCACCGGGTAAAGTTGCAGTAGGTTGTCTTGCTAATGTTGGCAAAGAATCCATTTGTTGTTTGGTGATTCCGCCGGGGGTTTCATAATATAAATTAGTATAAAACAGCAAAGCAGACAATGTTTCTTTATTGCTTATGTTCCAATTTAAATCACCTTGTATTGCATCTTTACGCATTGCACTTTGCTGGCGATAGCCATCATTTTGATAATGGCTTTGCTGCAAACTGAAACAAAGATTTTTTGTCTGATGATTATAATTGATTTGCTCATTAAACAAACTATAAGAACCCTTCTCAATGTTTGCGCTGATTTTGTTATTCCCTTTAGGACTGGAGTATGGATTACTTTTTAGCAGAACCGCGCCACCGGTATTTGCTCCGTACATACTGCTTGCCGGGCCTTTAATAATTTCTATTGATGAAAGCTGGCTGATATCAACAAGATTTAAATAAGTATTACCGCCGGCATCTGTAAGCGGGATATCATTCCAGTACACTTTTATATTTCTAACACCAAAAGGGGAACGCAATAAACTACCGCGGATAGATAAACGATAACTGCCCGGACTGCGTTCTTCCATTCTTACACCAGCAACTGTATTGAAAACAGGAACCAATGTTTTATTATCGAAACGTTGTAATTGATTTTTGTTGATGAGTACAATTGCAGCAGGTGCATCTTTCCAGTTTCTGGTGCCGCCAAATGCAATTACAGTAACTGTTTCAAGCGTTGCGGTATCGTTGAAGTTTTTAGTTGAATCAGTTTGGCCTAAGAGTTTAAAAGAGAAAAAAAGTAAAAACGATAAGGCTTTTAATTTTTTGTAAAAAGCTGTAGAATTTGAAACCAAAGCTGCTATGAAAACATACAGTAGAAGTGTTGCGACGCAAGAAACGATGCCATAAAAAACTATTGCTGGTATCATAAAAAAGTTCATAGCTTATAGTTCATTGTTCATGGCTGAAAATGTTTTACTATGAACTATTTGCCATGAACTAAATACTACTTTTTCATATACATCACTTCCTTCACAAGATTTACTGTGCGGGGAACATCAGGAAGATATGCAGCAACAAGATTAGGTGCGTAGTGCATGGGCGCATCTGCGCTGGTAATGCGGCGCACCGGTGCATCAAGATAATCGAAGCCTTCTTTTTGTATGCGGTAAGCAAGCTCGCTGGCAACTCCGCACATCGGCCATTCTTCTGCAACAATTACTAAACGGTTGGTTTTCTTTACACTTTCCAAAACGGTCATCCAATCTAATGGGCGAATGGTGCGCAGATCAATTACCTCTGCGTTTACATTTTCTTTTTCCAGTTCAGCGGCAGCGCTTAAAGCCACTTTCATCAGTTTATTAAATGAAACTATCGTTACATCAGAGCCTTCTTTTTTTACATCAGCCTTGCCCAATTCAATATAATATTCTTCTTCAGGTACTTCACTTTTATCGCCATACATCACTTCACTTTCCATAAAAATTACCGGGTCTTCTTCATAGCGGATTGCCTGTTTTAATAAGCCTTTTCCATCATAACCATTAGAAACCGAAACCACTTTTAAGCCCGGAATATTTGCATACATATTTTCAAAAGCAGTTGAGTGTTGAGCACCTAACTGGCCGGCGCTTCCGTTTGGCCCGCGCAAAACAATGGGGCAGCCAAGTTGCCCGCCACTCATGGCAAGCATTTTTGAAGCTGTATTTAAAATCGAATCAAGTGCAAGCACAGCAAAATTCCATGTCATATATTCAATTACAGGGCGCAGGCCATTTTGTGCAGCACCAACGCCAATGCCTGTGAAGCCTAATTCAGAAATGGGCGTATCAATTACACGCTTTGGGCCAAATTCTGCAAGCATACCCTGGCTTACTTTATAAGCGCCATTGTATTCAGCAACCTCTTCACCCATTAAAAACACACGGTCATCTCTTCTCATTTCTTCGTTCATGGCTTCACGTAAAGCTTCGCGAAAAGCAATTTGTCGCATAAGTAATTTTTAGCGCGGCAAAAATAATGTTTAAAAATTTAAGGTTTGAAGTTTAATGTTTAAGGGTTTGAATGTTTTATTGTTTCAATGTTTTTATGACCATTCTTTTACAAGTTGCAAATTGCTTTGCATTTAGTTTTGCACGAAACTTTTAAAAATGTTTTCTCATCAAACCATAAAAAAAATTATAGCATGCTTAATGTTGATGACTTGTATAAAAATTACAAAAGCACAAAACAGTGATACATTAATTTTTCCCGAGGAAAAGCATTTTAAAAATATTCAGCAGCTAACATTTAATGGCGATAATGCAGAAGCATACTGGAGCTTTGATGATAAGCAAATTATTTTTCAGCGGAAGAATGAAAAAGAAAATATTATGTGCGACAGGATGTTTATCGGCAACATTCCGCAACATGAAGAAACATTTCAATTTAAACAATTAAGCAGCGGCAAAGGCAGAACAACCTGCGGCTATTTTTTGCCGGGCGGGAAACAAGTAATTTATGCATCAACATATTTGGGTGGTGATAGTTGTCCGCCAATTCCTGATCGTTCAAAATATAACAACCGTTATCTCTGGCCTATTTATAACAGTTATGATATTTTTTTAGCCGATACTTCCGGCAAAATAATTAAGCAGCTTACCAAAACAAAAGGTTATGATGCAGAAGGGACTCTATCGCCTGATGGGAAAAAAATGATATTTACTTCTGTACGTAATGGTGATCTGGATTTGTATGTAATGGATTTGAAAACAGAAAAAGTTACACAAATAACAAATGAATTGGGTTATGATGGCGGTGCATGGTTTAGTGCAGATGGAAAAAAAATTGTGTGGCGTGCAAGCAGGCCAAAAACTGCTGAAGAGATTGCAGATTATAAAGATCTTTTATCAAAAGGATTAGTGGCACCAACACAAATGGAAGTGTTCATTGCCAATGCTGATGGCAGCAATGCAAAACAAATAACGCATTTAAAACAAGCCAACTGGGCCCCGAATTTTACACCTGATGGAAAGCATATTATTTTTTGCAGCAATTATGAATATGCACATGGTTTCCCTTTCAATATGTACCTGATAAATTTAGATGGAAGCGGGCTTGAAAAAGTTTCGCACAACAAAGGCTTTGATGCTTTCCCCATGTTTAGTTATGATGGAAAGAGGATCATGTTCTCATCAAACAGAAACAGCGGCGGTGGTTATGACATCAATTTATTTATGGCAGACTGGGTGGAATAGTTTGAACTTGTATGTTCTAAGTTTTAAGTTCTGTGTTTTGCGTTCTATGTTCACTATTCATTGTAATACTTATTTTTGATAACCAAATACTAAATCATCATGTACACTTTTTTACTTGGCACTCATAATTTACTGCGCTGGATAATATTGCTGTTACTCGTTGTAAATCTTGCAAGGCATTTTACAGCTATAAACCGCCCGTTTGTAAGTATTGATAAAAAACTTGGTTTATGGCTGATGATCTTTGCGCACATACAACTATTACTTGGTTTATACGAATGGTTTGCAGGCGCATGGGGATTTAAAAATATTGAAAATAATGGAATGGCGCAGGTAATGCAAAATGATACGGCACGTTTTTTTGCTATAGAACATACAATAAGTATGATAATTGCAATTGCATTGATAACATTTGCACGAGGCATTTACCGCAAACAACTTACTGACGGTAAAAAACACCGCCGCTGCATCTTGCTATATTCGCTTGCACTTTTAATAATACTGGCTATGATTCCATGGCCGGGCATGGACCAGATTGGAAGAAGTTTAATCCCGAATTTTGGAAAAGTGTAGCCATATATTATCAATGGTATCGTCATTATTAATTGTTTTTTTAAATCCTCTGCGGTGTATTCTTTTTAATTTAAATTCTTTATTAAGAAGACGAAGACAACAGGAAAATATCAGTTACAATCATTCATCTTTTTGAGTGGGTGTATGACAACGCTTTTTCCATTCTTCGCGAAATTTTACTCTTTCTTCATCGCTCATATTCATCCATTTTTGTCGCCATTGCGGGTTGCCGCGCCACATGTGCGGTTTGGAATTATGTCTTCTTCTGAATCCAAAAAATAATATTCTGCATAAAACAAATAAACCAATGGCCTGCCAGTAGGTTATGCGTTCTGCATGTAATACTGCAGGAAAAATAAAGTTCCATAAAAGCATTACCACATAACCCAGCAGAAATATTGCTGCGATGATAATGAAGGGCCATTCAAAGAATAATCTTTTTCTTTTACGATACATAACGCATAGTTTAGTAATTCATAAATTCATTATACAAATCTTCAAGGCGTTTACGCAGGTGTTGTACTGCATAATGCTTTCTTGAAATAACGGTCTTTATTTTTTCGCCCTGCATGTCTGCAATTTGCTGCAGCGTTTTATCTTCCATTTCATTCAATATAAAAACCTCGCGCTGGTTTTGCGGCAATTCTTCCAAAGCATCAAATAAAGTTTCCCAAAATAGCTGCTGCAGTTCTTTATCTTCAATATTACCTGCTTCAGATAAAAAAATATTTTCAATGCTTAATTCTTCTTCTTCATTAATATAATCATCCAGTCTTTCATTTTTCTTTTTGCGATAACTATCTGTTATTTTATTTCTTGCCACACGATGCAGCCATCCGCTCATACTTTCAATTTCTTCCGGCGCAGTTTGATTGCTTAACTGGTACCAAACATCCTGCAGAATATCTTCTGCATCTTCAGTTTCAGCAACACGGCTGCGTATGAAACCAAACAGTTGCCTGCTATACGATTTTATAGTTTGAATAATATTGTTTTCTCCTGCAGCCATCTCAGCCATATAACGTCTTTCTGTTTTTGAAGACGATGGAAAGATGAAATTACTTTAACCAATGTTGTTGCAGTGCTTATTGCACCACTAAATTTACGTCGCATGATTCGCCGCCAAGTGGTGCAGGTCCGATAATTTGAGGAACGAATGCAAATGTGCCGGAAGTAAGAGGAGTACCATAACCATTTAATATTACGCTTTGCAAACCTATTGATGCAAATGTGCCGGAATTTTGAAACATAATTCCATTAACTGTGCCTGTGGAAATAGTATAATTGCCCGGTATAGTTGCATATGCAGTTATTGTTATTGTGTTAGAAATGTTAAGCGGCGTACCAGCAATATAATTACCCTGGATTGATTGAGGCGTGCAAAGAAATTGTGAACCTGCAGTACCGGATTGAAGTACATATGTAGCCAAAGGATCAGGGCTTATTACCTGCAGCGAAAAAGTACACTGTGAAGAAGGTGTATTCAAATGAAAATAAAAAAGACCAGGAGAGTTTGGCGTTCCGCTGCCGGTTAAAGTAACCTGCTGGTCACCAGTTGTTGTAAATCTTCCCGAAGCAGAAAAGCTTATTCCATCAACCGTATCGGTTGTTATACTGTAATCGCCGGTTGATATAACAGTAACGTTTATTATCACAATATTTGAAGCTGAAAGCGCTTTTAATGCCATAAAAGTGCCATTATATTTAGGGGTTGTACAATCATTGGGTGAGCCGGAAAGCACATAATCTGCGGGCGGCTGGTTTATTACGGCCACTGAAAAATGACAGCCAGTGCCGCCTGGAATTGTAAATGTAAAAACCCCTGCAGAATCCGGTGTTCCTGTACAATGTAATACAATAGTTTGAAAACCTGTATCTGTAAAAGTTCCCGCAGATGAAAAAGAAATACCATCGGCAGCACCGGTAGTAATACTATAATTCCCTGTTGTGCTTACCTCTGCATTTACTTCAACTGTATTACCTGAATCAGTTCCTATTCCTATATAATAACTTCCGTTTACTTTAAATTCTGTGCATTCATCAGGTGTGCCTAACAAATAAAAAACGGCCGGGGGACCGCCTTCATAACTATATTCTTTAGTACATGTTGTAAGAACCAGTGTAAGCAATAATAAACCAATCAAACAAAAAATTACAATCAGTTTTTTCATGATAATTAGCCGTTACTTAAGTAACATATTTTTGCGGAATTTAGTATGAAATTTCCTATTATTGCAGGCCATACTTATCAACGAGATAAATTAATGCGGCCATGTTAACAGCACCCAATTTCATTTCACGTATATCAACATTTTCAAACACATCCGTTGCCGCATGATGAATATAAAAATAGCGCTGGTTATCGGGATTTAACCCTGCCTGCGGTGTATTTAAACCTTTTAAATAACCAACATCTGCACCAGCTTCGCCTCTTTCAAAACGCTCGCCATAATACGGTATGAACAAAGGCTTCCATGCATTTATTTTTTGCATAATTGTATCACTGCAATCAAAACTAAAACCCCTTGGTGTAAACCCGCCGGCATCGCTTTCCAAAGCAAAAATGTGTTGTTCATTATTTTTCTTTGCTTCTTCCGCATATTTTTTTGCACCACGTGTTCCATTCTCTTCGTTTGCAAACAATACAAATTGTATAGTATGTTTAGGCTGATAATTTAATGCTTTTAAAACACGCAGTACTTCAATTGTTTGCACAACGCCGGTACCGTCATCATTCGCTCCTTCTGCAGGATCCCAGCTATCCAAATGGCCACCGACTGTAATGATTTGTTCGGGATGCTCACTGCCTTTTAGTTCACCAATTATATTATGTGCAATTGTATCAGGCAGCATCATTCCATAAGTAAATAATGATGCTGTTACAGTAATATTATTATCAAACAATGAATCCAGTTTTTGCACATCGTATAAACCCATTGCTGCCGCAGGAATTTTGTTTATAGAATCAGTATAGTGCAAAGAACCTGTGTGTGGATAATTGCCCGGCGTATTCGTCATGCTTCGCATCATCATTGCAACAGCACCATATTTTGCAGCCCGGCTTGCACCGATGCCGCGATAAACAACATTCTTTTCATAAGCATTAAATGTATTGATCAATGTATCATCAAACGGAACATTATAAAAAATTATTTTACCTTTTAATTCATTTTTCTTTGCTTCCAGGTCATCAAAATTATTTACACGAATTAATGATGCCTGCACGCCATTTGCACCGCTGCCAATTGAATTGCCTAATGCAAGAATATTCAACCAGTATTTCTGTTGTTTTCCTTTTTCATCATTATACACAATAAAAGCTTTATCCTGCCCACCGCGTACCCAATGCGGTACCATGCATTGCTGCATTGTTACGTTATCAGCACCAGCTTCTTTCAAAGCATTTATTCCCCATTGTTCTGCTCTATACATCTGCGGCGAACCGGATAATCGTCCACCAATATTTTTTGTGAGGTAATGAAGATTGTTG
>Ga0206932_1017_pt1 | contig 48100 bp, 39 predicted proteins | sample Alteio_BWOrgHeat_18_FD_153244 | JGI IMG/M metagenome (GOLD analysis project Ga0206932, IMG submission 153244) | Enriched cells from forest soil in Barre Woods Harvard Forest LTER site, Petersham, Massachusetts, United States -... | ecosystem: Environmental > Terrestrial > Soil > Temperate forest >...
GTTTAGATGTGTAATAATAGTTTTTCCATCTTCTTATCTGCGGACCTTTTTGTTCATGCACAATAGCCGGTAGTTGCCAGTTTAAACTGCTGTGTCTTCTTCTGTGATTATAGATCGTTATACATCTGGAAATGTGTATGGATGCCGCATGTATATCGCTGTAACTACTGCTGATGAGTTCTGTTTTTAGTATGCCATTTACTCTTTCTGCTATAGCATTCTCTAATGGATCTCCACTTTCAGTCATGCTGATCATAGCATTGTGTTCAACTAATAAGCTTACATACTCATTACTGCAATATTGTATGCCGCGATCTGAGTGATGTATTACGATTGTTTCAGGCGGCTTTTGAGCCAGTGCCTGCTTTAAGGCAACTGATGCACTGGTTACTTTCATGTCATCACTTACATGGTAACCAACGATCTTTCTGGAGTATGCATCGGTGATTAAAAACAGGTAAGCAAACCGTTCTTTCAGTGGTATATAAGTAATATCTGCCACCCACAGTTCATGCGCCTTCATCGGCGTAAAACCCTTTACCAGGTTAGGATAGCGGTGATAATGATGTTTACTCATCGTGGTATATACATTACGTTTTGTTTTTCTTACCAGCAGCTTGTTTCTTTTCAGTAAATCAAAGAATTTATCTCTGCCCATCGTAATGTTATGCTCTGTGAAAAATGATCGAAGCATGATGAATAATTTTCTTCCTCCGCATCGTGGCTGATGCTTTCTTATAGCATCAATCTCATGCAGTATAAGACCTTCATTAATGTGTTGTAAAAACTGTTTCTTGTTATGCTTATGATATGCCTGTGGTGTATAGCCCAACAGTATACATAACTGTTGTATGCCTGTTTGCTGATGTACTTGTTTAAGCTGTTTTACTGTTGGGCACCAGGCTTTTTTCTGATAGAAATATTGAGGTCTTTCTCTGCAATATCAATCATGGTATTGAGTGCTTCTGTGCGAAGCTTCTCCCACTCCAGTTGCTTTTCCAGTGCAGTTATTTTTTGCTGCATTGCTTCTGTTGATTGTTGCTCCTCTGTATTTAATTTCTTACGCTTATTGCTCATGCTGTAAACAGAATGTTTCTGTTGCTTTTCTGTAAGCGGCAAGTTATGAATACCCTGGTGAATCATTACCCATTTGCAAATAGTAGTGCGGCTAATGCCATACTTTTCGGCAAGCTTTCTAAAGCCTCCGCCTTGCGTTAAATACTCATTGATAATCTCTGATTTTATGTCCATAAAACAAGTTGTTTTTTAGTCAACCTATTTCAGGACGAGACATATGGCTATTTAGGAGATATTGCGGGAAAAGGAATAGGTTTCTTCTGTCTTTGCGAAGTCTTCATTGCCTGGTCTTGTGCTGAAGGATGAACCTCTCGTAAAATTAACGCAGGGTCGCTTTGCAGACCCTGTTACGACAGGAAATACTCATGTTGGCTGAAGTGTGTTTGCATTTGTTACTGATTGTAATTAATTCTGTAAATAAAATTGTTTTCGAAAATAGTGATAAGATCTTGCATCTCTTTACTGTTATTTTGATAACCGCCGAATTTATGAATGTTGTCAAACGCACCAACAAGATTTATTTCAGAATGTTTGTTGTCTGACTTGTTGTAAAAAATATTGAAAGTGTATAAAGTCAAATTATTCTTTAAATAAACATCTACATAATAATTTAAGTCATCTTTTGAAGTACCGGTAGAATCCGTTATTTTATAACTTAAATTAGTGTCATCGTTAGCGATGTTGATTATTTTATTTCTGAGTTGGTCGGTTGTTAATGAGAAATTGTATGTTTTCATTGGGGGATAGACAGCACTAATTTGAGAAGCAAAATAAGCTATTAAAACAACGCTAAAAACAATGGCAGCTAATACACAAAAAATTACAATTTTTCTGTCTTTCATTTTAGTAAACAACAATTATTAGTTGTTAGAAATTAAAACTGTCTATTATTTTATTTCGGCGTTGGTAATTTTCGTCTAACGTTTCAAGCAACTCAAATATAGTTGCAATAATCGCAGTTTGCCAAAAATAGTGTAATGCCGGATTTCAATACTTTTCTGTCTTAGCGAGGTCTTCATTGCCTGGCCTTGTGCTGAAGGATAGATTATCTCGTAATAATTATTTTCTAAAGCCTCGATGAATGCTTCGCATTTCCCGCCTTCGCGGGAATGACGGCGAAGAGGCTTATTGATTTTAAATGATTAATAAACTAAGAGCAAAACACAACCATTTACCCGTCATGCCCAACACCGATTGGGCATCTGCTTTAGCAATAAATCGTTTCTACATAAATACAAGATGCTGGTGGCAATTATGCAATTATCCATATAATTTTATCAGCAGGTTATCTCGTAATAATTATTTTCTAAGGTCTCGATGAATGCTTCGCATTTCCCGCCTTCGTGGGAATGACGGCGGAGAGGCTTATTGATTTTAAATTATTAATAAACTAAGAGTAAAACACAAACGCTTGCCCGTCATGCCCAACACCGATTGGGCATCTCACTATAATGTTGTGTGATAGCTGAGAATGAGATTCCCGCCTTCGCGGGAAAGACGCACAGTGTGGTTTATCAATTCTATAAAACCTTAAAGAGTAAAAGCAAACACAACCATTTCGTCCGTCATGCCCAACACCGATTGGGCATCTGCTCTTGCAATAAATGGTTTCTACATAAGTTGGTTGCTATTATACAATCATCCATATAATTTATCATCAGGTTCCCGCCTTCGCGGGAATGACGGCGAAGAGGCTTATTGATTTTAAATTATTAATAAACTAAGAGTAATACACAACCACTTGCCCGTCATGCCCAACACCGATTGGGCATCTGCTTTAGCAATAAACCGTTTCTACATAAGTACAAGATGCTGGTTGCAATTATACAATCATCCATATAATTTATCATCAGGTTCCCGCCTTCGCGGGAATGACGGCGAAGAGGTTTATTGATTTTAAATTATTAATAAACTAAGAGCAAAACACAACCACTTGCCCGTCATGCCCAACACCGATTGGGCATCTCATAATTAAGTTTTTTAAAATGGTTAAGAATGAGATTCCCGCCTTCGCGGGAAAGACGGCGAAGAGGATTATTGATTTTAAATGATTAATAAAATAAGAGTAATACACAACCACCTCGCCCGTCATGCCCAGCTTGACTGGGCATCCCATAATTATAACTCATCAAATAAATCTTTCCATGCAGGATTAAACTTTTTTTTACCGCAATGTTTCTTAGCAGAGCCTAGTGCGCAGCAAGAACATTGCGACATTTTATTTTCCATGATCCTGAAAGAAGATAAATAAATAGTTGAGCTTTTGTACTAATAACACCGCAATGTTCCTTGGCTAATGCACGTGGCTATTTAGGAGACATTGTGGGAAAGGGAATAATTACCCAACCATATTTTTTATAGAATTGTTTTATCACTAAAAAATAGTTTTGAAAGTTGATGTTTGTCGCGCATTGCCACACAACTCATAAATTTACGAAACTCTATTTCGCAAATACAACCAACAATTGTTGTATTGCCGCAATAATTAATAAACTATATTTTGAATTAAACCATTACAATTTTTTCATCGCAATATACTTTGGCATATTCACCAGCAATACGCCGCATAAAATAATAATCAGCGCAATTACTTCAGTAAAATTCGTTTGTTCGTTTGCAAAAATTACTCCGAGCATTACCGCTATAACAGGATTAACATACACATACGTGCTTACCTGCACTGCAGGACGAACACTTAACAACCAGATATAAGAAAGATAAGCAACAAGAGAGCCCATGGTTGCCAGGTAAAGCAATGCATAACAACTTTGCGCTGATACCTGTTGAAATGAAAACGATGTTACTTCGCCGCTTACCAGGCTTATTAAAAAACATACAATAGATGTTGCCAGCAGTTGTATACTTCCATTCATTAAAAAAGAAGTTGTTGATGTTGTATATTTTGATAGCAAAGAACCGGTCGTCCATGCAATGTTTCCGCATAAAATAGCAATAATACCCACCACAGCATTACCAGGTTTATTTAACCCTGATGTATCGGTATGTGTAAAACCCGTAAGCAATGCAACACCGGTAAACCCAAGCACTAATCCAACGAGAATTATTTTGTTGGAGAAATAATAACTCCATTGTTTTTTATCAAGCAATACAAACCAGATTGGTAATAATGCTACGATGATGGCTGCTGTGCTGCTGGGCACGTATTGTTCTGCCCATGCTACAGAAACAGTGCCACCGCCTAACATCAGTATACCGCAAATGCTGTTGTTGATGATTGATGTAAAACCAGGTAATGGTATTCTTTTTATAAAACAATAACCCAACAATGCTGCCCCGGCAATTAAAAAGCGTATGGCAGATAAAAGAAAAGGCGGTATAGTTTGTATACCGAAACGTAAAGCAATATAGGTAGAGCCCCAGATAAGATAAATGGCTATAAAAGCAAATATTATTTTAATGTTATAGTTCTTCATTTAAAAGGCTGCAAATACGTAAATAAATACATAGACTGAAAGATTAATTATACAATTGTGTAAACAATATTGGCATTTGAGTTTAGTACATTTGCATGAATAAAAGATTGTAATGCCATACTATTATACGCTGGGAAATATTCCGCATAAGCGCCATACACAATTCCGTAAGCCGGATGGTTCTTTATATTCAGAACAGCTTTTCAGCACAGAAGGATTTAGTGATGATTCATCGCTGTTATATCATCACCATCCTCCTACACGCATTATTAAAACAGATAAGCCGGAAGATGTTACACCGCGTATTGCTGAAGAAAAAATGCTCAGGCACCGCAGCTTTGAAGGCTTTCACATCAAACCAAAAAAAGATTTTTTAGAAAGCAGGAATGCAGTGCTTACCAATATTGATTGCACAATTGTTTTAGCTGCGCCGCAAAGCGGAACTTCAACTTATTTTTACAAGAATGCTGATGCGGATGAAGTGATATTTGTGCATGAAGGCAGCGGTACAGTAACAACACAATATGGTGAGTTGGCTTTTGGTTATGGTGATTATATTGTAATTCCACGCGGCACCATTTATCAAATAAATTTTAATGATGAAAACAACAGGCTCTTTATAATTGAGTCACATCATCCTATCCGTTTTCCAAAAAAATATTTAAGTAAGTACGGGCAGTTACTTGAGCATGCTCCTTATTGTGAACGTGATATTCGCCCGCCGCAAAATTTAAAAACATTTGATGAGCAGGGCGACTTTATCATCAAAACAAAAAAACGAAATATGCTGTACGGCATACATTACGGCCATCATCCTTTTGATGTGGTTGGCTGGGATGGCTGCTGTTATCCTTACATATTTTCCATTCATGATTTTGAGCCCATAACAGGCCGTGTGCACCAGCCGCCGCCGGTGCACCAAACCTTTGAAACAAATGCATTTGTTATCTGCAGTTTTGTGCCGCGCCTTTTTGATTATCACCCGCAAAGTATTCCTGCGCCTTATAGCCACAGCAATATTGACAGCGATGAATTGATCTATTATGTTGATGGAGATTTCATGAGCCGTAAAAATGTTACACGTGGCATGATAACATTACATCCTGCAGGCATCCCGCACGGTCCGCATCCCGGCGCTGTAGAAAAAAGTATTGGCGCCAAAGAAACAAAAGAACTGGCGGTTATGGTGGATACCTTCAGGCCATTAATGCTTACACAGGCTGCGCTTGATATAGAGAATGAAAATTATATTATGAGCTGGGCTGAATGAATTACGAGGCAATGAAAGCCGTTGGTAAAAAATTGCCACTGCAGCGGAATAACCTTTGCATGCGTTTGGATTCTGTTGGATAAAATAACTCAGCAGATAAGAAAAATTGACGATGAACTTATCATGATGAGATTTCGATGTGCTTTTATTATTAAACACAAAAGGAAATACTATTTTCATAGTTAAATTTAATATTGTACTATTTTAAACACCCTGCATTATGACATCCAAAACAAACAACATTATCTATTGGATAGCAACAATCATCTTTGTTGGGTTGATGATCTTTTCATCAATTGACGGGTTACAGCCTACACAACAAGGAATAAAATTCCTGCATGATATGCTTGGCTATCCTATATATTTCATTCAATTTATCAGTTATGCAAAATTGATCGGCTGCGCTGTAGTACTCATTCCCGGTTTAAACCGCTATGTAAAAGAATGGGCTTATGCAGGTTTATTTTTTGATCTTGCCGGTGCTGTATATTCAGGCATTGCATCTGGAGGTAGTTTTGATCCAAGAATATTTGGTATGTTGATGTGGATAATACCCGGCATTGTTTCTTATTATACATGGCATAAAAAAATCAGGCAACAATAATTCTGCTGTTTGAAATCCGTAATCATTATTTTGAATTACGTTACTCTCGTAAACACTAATTAAGCAACCTGTATTCATTAGGTGATTGCCCAACGCGCTGTTTAAATAACCGTGTAAAATGTTGCGGATATTTAAAACCTAATTCATAAGCAACATCACTAACTGATTTATTGAAATCGAATATTTTTTCTTTTGCAACATCAATCAGTTTTGATTGGATGTTCTCCTGTGCTGATCTCCCTGTTTCTTTTTTTATAAGGTCACCCAGGTAGCTTGCAGATAAATTCAATTCGCCTGCGCAATACGCTACAGAAGGCAAACCGATCGTTTGTGGTTTATCTGTTTGAAAATATCCGTTCAATAAATTTTCAAACCTTTCTACAACTCCTTTGTGTACATTATCACGGGTAATAAATTGACGATCGTAAAAACGGGTGCAATAATTCAGGAACAATTCGATGTTAGATACGATCAATTTTTTACTGTGCTTGTCAATGGATTGCTGTAATTCATATTCAATTTTTGAAAAACAATCCAGCACAATTTTTCTTTCACGTTCCGATAAATGCAGTGCTTCATTGGATTGATAACTGAAGAAAGTATAATCGTGAATATGTTTCCCAAGAGAAGAGCCATGAATCAAATCCGGATGAAACACCAACGCATAACCTTTCGGCTGATAGGTTTCTCCATTGCTGTTAACACCGGCAACCTGTCCCGGTGCAATAAAAACCAATGTGCCTTCCTGGTAGTCATAAGTATGCCGGCCATAAATCAAATCGCCGCATTTCACATCTTTTAAAAATATAGTGTAGAAGCCGAAATACATGCGTGAACCTTGTCGGGGATTTGCTTTCGATAAATCAACAACACTCACCAGTGGATGTAGTGTTTCATTATTGTTGAATGCATTGTAATCGTTGATTGTTTCAAATCTTATTATGTTATCCATAGCACTATCTTTTTATCAATTTCAAAATTACTGCTTTAATTAAGCCTTTATTTGTTAGTGATCAGGAATCAGGAATATTGGTAGATAAATCCGTAATCTGTATACCATGCTTGCAGAAATATGCAATGACCTTTGCATATAATATTTGTGAATTATATCACTCTTTCAATATTTAAATTACTTAGTTTTTCGAAAAAAAAGTATATGGATAATAATAAAGTTTGGCTCATTACCGGTGCAGGTCGTGGCATGGGCGTTGATATTGCAAAAGCTGCCCTGGCTGCAGGTTATAAAGTTGTAGCAACCGGTCGCAATATTGATAGTGTTAACAAAGCAATTAGTGAAGCACAAAACCTTTTAGTTGTAAAACTGGACGTTACTATAGAAGCAGATGCTGAAGCTGCAGTTAATGCAACAATTGAAAAGTTTGGCCGCATAGATGTATTGGTAAATAATGCGGCTAACTTTTATGCAGGCTTTTTTGAAGAGCTAACCATAGAACAAATTAATCAGCAGTTGCAAACAAGTCTTATTGGCCCGATGATAGTTACCCGTGCTGTTTTGCCTGTTATGCGAAAACAAAAATCAGGGCACATTATTTCAATCTCCTCAACTGCCGGTCTCACAAGTTTTGATTTCTGCAGTGCCTATTCTGCATCAAAGTTTGGATTGGAAGGATGGATGCAGGCACTTCAGGTAGAAATAGCCCCGTTTGGTATTCATACTACTATTGTCAATCCTGGTTTTTTCCGCACTGAATTGCTTACAGAACAGTCAACAAATTATGCTGACAAGCCTATTGAAGATTATGATGAACGAAGAGCGCAACAAATGCAATTCTGGAAAGCTGCAAATGGTAAGCAATCAGGCGATCCTGCAAAACTTGCACAGGCATTGATAAAGATTGCAAATGAAACAGAGCCCCCACTGCGTTTCCTGGCAGGTGCTGATGCTATTGGTACAGCAGAACAAGTAGCTGCAACACTTCGGCAACAACTCAATGCTTATCGTGAGTTATCCAGCTCTCTCGATTATGATAAGATTTAGAAGAACAATAAAGAAAGGAAGTATGAAAACAGTTAGATTGAATAACGGTGTCGAAATGCCGATACTTGGGTTTGGTGTTTTCCAGGTAAAAGATTTAGATGAATGCGAAAGAAGTGTAAGAGATGCAATTGATGTTGGTTATCGTTTAATTGACACAGCACAATCTTACGGTAATGAAGAAGCCGTTGGCAAAGCAATAAAGGGCAGTGGAATTTCAAGAGAAGATTTATTCATCACGACAAAACTTTGGATACAGAGTAACGGTTACGAAGGAACAAAAAAAGCTTTTGAAAATTCACTCAAAAGATTACAGTTAGATTATTTGGATTTGTATCTAATTCATCAACCTTTCGGCGATGTGTATGGTGAATGGAAAGCCATGCAGGAATTGTATAAAGAAGGAAGAGTTAAAGCAATTGGAGTAAGCAACTTTCAACCTGATAGATTAATTGATTTAATTATTCACAATGAAATTATTCCGGCAGTTAATCAAATTGAAACACATCCTTTTCATCAGCAAATTGAAACACAAAAATTTTTACAGGAGCATAATGTGCAAATAGAAAGTTGGGGACCATTTGCAGAAGGCAAAAACAATCTTTTTCATAATGAGTTACTTGCTTCAATCGGAAAGAAATATAACAAATCAATTGCACAGGTTGTCATTCGCTGGCTTACGCAAAGAGATGTAATTGCCATTCCAAAATCTGTTCGTAAAGAAAGAATGGAAGAAAACTTTAATAGTCTCAATTTTGAGCTAAGTAATGAAGATATGGAAGCCATCAAAACATTGGACACAAATGCAAGCCTCTTCTTCGACCACCGTGATCCTAAAATGGTGAAATGGCTGGGAGAAAGAAAATTGAATATTTAAATCACTTTAAAATAATGAGCATGCAAGCAAAAAACATTCTTTTCTCATCAGTTATTCTAACGCTTGTTTATACCACAAGCTGCGCCAATAACGAAGCAACTTCTTACAACAACAATAACACAGATACTTCCGGTTTACCACCGGTTGAAACCAAAGCGCCAAACAGTAATTATAAACCTGCATTCAGTGGACAAACAAGAATTGCCGGCGTAAAAACAACAACACTATACAAGGTTGAAAAAATAGCAGAAAAGCTCGGTCCTCCCTTTGCCATTGTAGCCATGCCTGATGGAAGGTTAATGGTAACCATAAAATCAGGTTACATGGAAATTCATGATGCCAACGGTAAGCTGGTCAAAAAAATTACAGGTTTACCGAATGTGGTTTTTGCAGGACAAGGCGGTTTGCTTGATGTTGCCTTCGACCCAAATTTTACCAGCAACAAAATAATGTATTGGAGCTATTCAGAAAAATATCAACAGGGTAATATAACGACCGTTGCGAAAGGAAAACTAAACGAAGCTGCCGGCAAGGTAGAAAACGTTACGGTAATATTTCGTGCCACACCTGCTACAAACAGCAACATACAGTATGGTTCACGGCTGGTGTTTGATAAAAATGCAGATCTCTTTGTGAGTGTTGGTGAAAAATTTATTCCTGAAGCAAGGGTGCAGGCTCAGAAATTAGATTCCTACCTTGGAAAAATAGTAAAAATAACAACCGCTGGCAAGCCAGCACCGGGAAATCCATTTCTCAACAAAGCTGGTGATAAGCCTGAAATATTTTCTTACGGGCATCGCAATCCAGACGGACTCGATATAAATCCTGCAACAGGTGAATTATGGGAATCAGAATTTGGTCCCCGTGGTGGTGACGAAATAAATATTATACGTCCCGGTAAAAATTATGGATGGCCCGTTATTACTTATGGCATTGATTATAGCGGCGAAAAAATGGGTGAAGGCATTCAGCAGAAAGCAGGAATGGAGCAACCCGTTTATTATTGGGATCCTGTAATATCACCATGCGGCATTTGCTTTTATAAGGGTAACGCCATACCGGAATGGAAGAATAATTTGTTTATCGCCGCACTTAGCGGACAGCATCTTGACAGGCTCGTAATTAAAAATAATAAAGTGATTGGTGAAGAAAGATTGCTTGTTGATATAAATAATCGCTTTCGCGATGTAACGTATTTGAACAATATGTTGTATGCTATAACTGATGATGGCGATATATACCGCATTAGCAAGAAGTAAAAATTGAAAGTACAGATGAGGAATATAATGCAGTAAAATAAACATCATCTCACAACAATATTTCTTTATTGTAAACTTATAAACAAACAACTTTATGAAAACATCATTTGTCGGACTGTTTCTATTAATTATAATTGTGCAATCGTCTTACGCACAGCAGCATCCTCCAACGGAATCAATTCAAACTTCAACAAACAACACACCTGAACAACAGGAAATTATTAATCTTTCAAAACAAAAATGGCAATGGATGGCTGATAAAAATGTAGATTCTTTAAATGTGCTGTTTGATGATAAAGCTATGTTCATTCACATGGGCGGAAGCTGGGGAAAAACGCAGGAATTGGCTACCATTAAAAGCGGCGGTATATGGTATAAAAAAGCAGAAGTGTATGCAGTTATAGTGAACATGTTTGGTAATACTGCGATTCTCTTAAATGATATTGATTTGGTTGCAGAAGTGGGCGGTAATACAGTTACAAATCCTTTTATGGTGACTGAAGTATACATCAAAGAAAACGGCACATGGAAAATGGCCTCACTCACTTTTTCACATTTGCTTCGGCCAGTTAAAATGAATAACAATAACCAGTAATAGCATTAAAATAGCGCTAGGAAGTTGATGGATTGAACTTTGTACTATTACAATATGCAAATAAAAAAAACAAGTATAAAACTATTGATTGTTTTTACACACCTGGTAATATTAGGTTGTATTAATAATGCATCTGCTCAAAATAAAAATCAAATGGTACGGCTGGCAAAGCTTGTTATTGATTCAACGCAGTTGGAAAACTATAAAGCCATGCTGAAAGAAGAAACAGAAACATCTGTAAAGGTTGAGCCCGGCGTTCTTACTTTATATGCCGTGTCTGAAAAAGATAATCCCACGCACATTACCATTTTAGAAATTTATGCTGATACAGTTGCATACAAAGCGCATTTGCAAACACCTCATTTTATAAAATATAAAACAGGAACAAAAGATATGGTTAAGTCGCTTGAACTTGTCAGCTCTATTCCGCTTGTGCCTGAAATGAAGATAAAATGAACAATATCTAATCTTAAAAAAATAAAAATATAATTATGCAAAAAAGAAAATTAGGAAATCAAGGTCTCGAAGTATCAGCTATCGGGCTTGGCTGTATGGGAATGACTTTTTCTTATGTGCCATTTCCAAAAAAAGAAGACATGATTGTTATGATGGAAAAAGCCGTAGAACAAGGCGTTACTTTTTTTGATACTGCCGAAGTATATGGTCCTTATAACAATGAAGAATTAGTTGGTGAAGCATTAAAGCCTTTTCGTGATAAAGTAGTTATCGCTACCAAGTTTGGTTTTGATATACAGGATGGAAAAATGGTGGGTGTGAACAGCAAACCTGAACACATTAAACAAGCGGTGGAAGGTTCACTTAAAAGATTAGGCACTGATGTAATTGATTTGTATTACCAGCATCGTGTTGATCCTAATGTGCCGATAGAAGATGTTGCCGGCGTAATAAAAGATTTAATTGCAGAAGGCAAGGTAAAATACTTTGGTTTATCTGAAGCCGGCGCGCAAACCATTCGCAAAGCACATGCAGTGCAACCAGTAAGTGCATTGCAAAGCGAATACTCATTATGGACAAGACAGCATGAAAGAGAAATCATTCCAACCATTGAAGAATTAGGTATTGGACTGGTTGCATTCAGCCCGCTTGGCAAAGGTTTTCTTGCAGGTAAAATTGATGAGAGCACAAAATTTGGTGAAGGTGATATTCGCAACATTTTACCGCGTTATACTGAAGAAGCACGTGAAGCAAACAAAGCGTTGTTAGATTTAATCAACCAGTTCGCAGAAAAGAAAAATGCAACGCCTGCACAAATAGCATTGGCTTGGGTGCTTGCACAAAAGCCATGGATCGTTCCAATCCCAGGAACAACAAAATTGCATCGCTTAACAGAAAATAATGGCGCAGCATCTATTGAATTAACAAAAGAAGAATTGCAGGAAATTGAAGATGCTTCTGCACAAATAGAAATAACTGGTACACGCTATACAGAAGCGATGGAAAAGTCAACGGGCTTGTAATAAGTTTTGATATGTTCATAGATTATGCATAGCAACAACATCGCTAAAAATAATTTTAGCCGTATACTTATTATGGGCTTGCTTACAGCAATCGGCCCACTTTCAATTGATATGTACCTGCCGGCATTTCCTGCTATTGCCAAAAGTTTGCATACCAATGTTTCAGAAGTAACCTTATCATTATCGAGTTTCTTTATTGGTATTTCTGCAGGACAATTATTATATGGCCCATTGCTTGAACGCTTTGGAAGGAAGCGGCCTTTATATGTTGGGCTTTGTATTTATTTTTTAGCATCGGTTGGTTGCGCATTTGCAACATCAGTAAATGCATTAATTGTACTCAGGCTTTTCCAGGCGGTTGGCGGATGTGTTGGAATGGTTGCGGCACGTGCAATGGTGAGAGATTTGTTCGATGTAAAAGATAACGCCAAAGTGTTTTCTATGCTGATGCTCGTAGTATCTGTCTCACCAATCATCGCGCCTACATTGGGTGGATATATAACGACTGCATTAGGCTGGCGATATGTTTTTGCAATGCTGATTATTGTTGTACTCATCATTCTTATTGGCACTTATTTCTTTCTGCCGGAAAGCAAACAGCCTGATCCAAATTTTTCGCTGAAACCTATTCGTATACTTAAAAATTTTGCCAGCGTATTAAAGAACCCGCACTTCATAACGTATGCACTCACCGGCGCCATTTCTATGCAGGTTTGTATGCATACATCGGCGGCGCACCGCATGTTTTCATGGAATTGTTTAAAGTAACCGAAGCGCAGTTCGGATGGATATTTGCTTTCATAGCAGCCGGGTTAATTGGTGCAAGCCAGGCAAATAACATTGCATTAAAAAAATTCAGCAGCGAACAGATCATCAGGGTTGCTTCATGTTGCCAGGCCATCATCGGGCTTGCGTTTATTTGTTTAACGTTAGCGGGCTTCAATAATTTATTGCTCACTGTTTTTTTAATATTTGCTTTCCTTTCTTGCCAGGGTTTTATCTTTCCTAATGCAACCGCACTTGCTTTAGCGCCGTTGGGTCACAATGCAGGTAATGCTTCCGCTTTAATTGGCGCCATTCAATTAAGTATTGGCGCATGTGCATCAGCCATCATCAGTCTGTTACAAAATCATACAGCGTTACCCATGGCGATTGTAATGACCTGCTGTGCTGTCACGGCCTTTAGTGTTTTCTCATTAGGAAGAAAATTTATAATTCAACCGCTTGCAAGGAATGCAGTAGAATTAGAAAATATAGAGGCAATAAGCGCTCTTTAAAATTTGAATAATCAATTTTATTTGATCACAATAGCAAATAAATAATTATGAATACAGCAGAAAATCAAAATGCAGTTTTTCCAAAAGGTGATAAAGCACCTGCTGATTATTTTACAGGAACAGCATGGATAAAAATGTTGGTTCCGAATGATTCAACTTTTAATACACAGATAGGTAATGTGGTGTTTGAACCGGGTTGCCGAAACAACTGGCATAAACATCCGGGCGGGCAAATTCTTATTTGTATAAATGGAACAGGTTATTACCAGGAAAAGGGTAAACCAATACAATTACTTCATAAAGGAGATGTTGTAAAAATTGAACCGGATGTTATTCACTGGCATGGTGCTTCACCGGATAATGAGTTTACGCATATTGCTGTAAATCCCAACACACAAAAAGGAGTTGTTGAATGGATGGATAGAGTTACTGATGAAGAGTATAATAGTTTTAAATAATTGTTCAGAACACACCCCGATTTCCAGCCACGCTTTTAGCAATGCACCTGTTGGGCGCGGACATCGCTTTAGAATTAGTAGTGCTTATAAACTATAATTTTCCTGAACAAATCGCCATGAACTAATAGAGTTCCTTCAAGTGTAGCACCTTTCAGGTTAAAAATCCAAATTCCGTATGCAGTTGAAGTGAGTTGTTTTGTTTTTTCATTATAGACAAATGGTAATATACCCATTTTCTCTTCCACACCATTTACAATTTTACCTGCATTGATATAGAACGTGTCGGCTTCCTTATTTTTTGAAATGTGATATACAACAGCCTCGTCATGGCATGACGAATTTTTTATCTGGCATATAGAAGTACCATTCCAGGTAACAATCAGCAAAGTGTCAATTTTAACCGGGTTAGTTTGAGCCTGATTTGATTTACCAGCCAAACAAAGAATAAGAGTAATTAATAACTTCAATTTTAAAATTTGTTTACGATTTTTCATAATGAAGTGCAATTACACCACATGCAAAAGGTTTAGACTCTGCAAGTTTCAATTTAATTGTCCCGGTTATATCTTTAAATAGCGGCATGCCTTGTCCTAATATAATTGGATTAACAAAAAGCCAAAACTCGTCAATTAGGCCTTCATTTAATAACGATTGTGAAGCACCAGGACTTCCAAATATTAAAATATTTTTTCCGTCCTGTTGCTTTAATTTATTAATGTTGTCCGAAAGCTGCCCGCCAATAACTTTGGTATTGTGAAGTCCGGTTTCCTGCATAGTTTTAGATAATACAACTTTTGAAACATTGTTGTACCAATTTGAATGCTCTTTGTCGTGTTTTGTTGCGTTTGGTTGTTCACCTGCTGTTGGCCAATAGCTTTGCATCATTTCATAAGTTACCCGCCCATAGAGTGCGGCATCAGCCTGGTCTGTCATTGTAGCAACAAAGTCAAACATTTCTTCATCAACTTTAATCCAATCCATTTCTCCGTTAAGTCCTGCTACAAAACCATCAAGTGAAGTGTGCATAAAGAATATTAAATTTCTCATCTGATACATTTATTAATTAATAATTTTTTGTCCGTTAAAGTTTTTTTAGGGTTTCGAACTACGTTTGCAGCTAACGTTTTACAGCTTTATGCAGTTGTGGCATTCATTGGTATCAGCCTTACTACTGCACAAAAGCTGCGTAAAGATATTTTGCCGAGCCTTTGCAGTCAGCCGCAATTGCTAAAAGCTGCTGTTGGCTGCTGGCGGTTTAGTCAAGCACCGGGTATTTCAAGAGCATTTTTATTCTTCTGAAAAACCCAAAATTTACTTGGCCCATGTTCGGCATTGAACTTAAGCCACTCCTTAGTTCGGCTACATTGGAGTGGTAAAAACTATCAATGATGCGAACAATGCGCTTGTTCTTCACTAATCCAATGGTTTGATATGTGTAACCGGTGTTGTCATGCGGAATTGCCGTGTCGATAAAGCCATCAAAGTCCGAGAACAAATATTTCCGCTGTTTGCGGGTCAGGATGTTTTGAAAAGAAATGCTCTTTGCTGTAGCATTAACCGTAATGTTTTTTACAAGTGAACACCATCCGATCCAAAAAAAAGCAGACAGGCCTGCAAACAAAATCAGGTCAGAGCGAAGTTCTTGCACGTTTTCCCCCTTTCTAAGCAGCATGCCAACGCCAAAAAAATACTTTGAAAAACCCAATAGAAACAAAACTGTAGGAAACAGGCAAACCAACGTCAGCATCCAAAAACCAAATGTATTATGTCTCGACTTTGTCATGCTTAACTAAAGAAACAACTTAGCTTGCAACTAACGCAAAGATTTATGATATTATACGTAATGACAAAAATTTTTCAATCATTGAAACCCAACACTTTTCCATTATACATTTTATATGGTCGTTAGAACAATCCGTTTTCCCTTTTTCCCAATGTATCCTACTATAGCAATGAGCGAAGACGGGGATATTGTGGAGGAAAACCTGCCATTGGCTGCATTCTTTTTTGTCAATTGTGGATGAATAAATAATATCCCGCAGAATCTGAAAAGTTAATAGTTTGATTGTTCATTTTTGCAGAAAAAATACTGTTTGTACAAAGACCAGCTTTGTCCATGCTAAAAATGCCATAACTAAGTTTTCCCGTTTTTTTCTCGCTTCTTATTTCAGAAATAAAAACTGTTTTATTTACTGAAGGAATAAAAATTTGCCAGTCATAACCAGCTTTAATTCCCAATTCGCCGCTATTGCCTGCATCGCTAACAAAAACTGTTGTTGTATCATTCGATGTTTGGTATGGTGAATAGCCTCCTGACTTTATAACAAATGTGTCTATCAAATTTTGATAATTGTTGTTTGATTTAAATTTTCTCAATATAAAAGTGTCAATATCAGATGCAGCAAACCCAATAAATGCAGGTTGAATAGGAGTATCGTTACAATTGTATTCTTTTGTGCAGGCAGGCAAGATTATCATTAAGAGAAATACTGAAATAAAATACTTAACTATCATCTTCATTGTTTTTGCGCAAAGTGTATAAAACGTGTCAAACCAGTTACAGCCAACGCTCGAATATAAAAGGATAATGGATTTTCTCTAAGTTCTTAAAATCTTTTCCATTTTTTTCCCTTTAGCTAATTCGTCAATCAGTTTATCCATATACCGTATTTTTTGCATGAGCTTATCTTCAATTTCTTCCACGCGATAACCGCAGATTACACCGGTAATTTTTGACGCGTTTTCATTTATTTGTGGTGCCTGGTTAAAAAAGGTTTCGAAATCATTTTTTTTGTCAATTTGCTGTTGTAATTCTTGTTGATTATATCCGGTCAACCAGCAAATGACAGTGTCTACCTCTTCTTTTGTGCGGCCCTTTTTTTCCGCCTTTTGAATATAATGCGGATAAACACCAGCAAATGAAGATTTGAATATTCTTGGCTTTTCCATCGCTTGATATTAATTAATTCATTTAATTATTTGTCGCTATATTTTTGAACCAGCCGCCCAATAATACACAGCCGATAACAGAAACCAAATTAAAATACAAAAGTTGAAGATAAAAATAAATGCTCAAGAGTATTACGTCGCCCTGAATATGTCGCCGATTAGAATTACTGGTGCAGAAGTTTATTACGTACAGCCACGCTTACATAAATGCATTTGTTGACTGACGTTTTATTTGCTTTTTAAGTCACGTTTGTTAAAATGCGCAATCCACATCACCAATCAATAAATCCACCACCAATTCCAATGTACAAGCTTGCTTCTTTATTCTCAATAAAAAATGCAAGCAAATAAATGAATGTTGTTATGCTTAAAAAGTAAAGCATTCCTTTTGTAGCGAATGCTGAACCTTCACGAATTATGTTAGGATTGTAACCAGCTTTGTATTTTTCAAGCTGAGTTATTAAGTCTTTGCAAAAAGAGTCAAAACTTTTTCTGTCACAAAAGTTATTTGCTTAAAGTTTAAAGTTGTCATTAATGTTTTTTAAATAAATCACAGATGCTTTATTGCATCAGCCTGCATTTTGGCAACACTCGTGTTAGCGGTAGTTTTTATTTCAAATATTTTCCTTTTACAAATTGATACCAGTCCTCACAAAACTGGTCGTCTGTTACGTTAAATGTACTGTGCAAGTCTCCATAATTCTTAATGAGTTTAATAAAATTATCTTGTCCATATTTAGCTAAAATGTATTCAATAATTGTATAGCCACAACTGTATATCTTACCACCTTTTAAACGATTATTGAGTTCTGAAATACTTGGATATTGCCCATTGTTTAAGTAAGACAACGTTTTGGGGTCAACAAACTGTTTTGCTTCATATACACTTATTGCTTCCCAAAGCCATGTTGGAAAGGTTGAAAATTTTTTGTCAAAACTCTTTGAATCTACTGGTTGTGTTTCATTGTCTAAAAGCAGTTTCAGGGTAACGGTATGCGCAAATTCGTGAACAGCAACTTTTTTGCTATCACTTTCCCCCCATGCTTGCTCAACAAAGTGAAGTTTTGAAATACCTTCTATATTGCCGGAAGCGCTCCAGTTTCCGGTAGCTTTTATATATCTCCATCTTTGAGCATAAATATTTGTTTCAATATTGTCTGAAGGTTGTGTTTTCAGATCGGCGCCTATTCTTGAATAATTGTTTTCTAAAACATTTGCAAGTTCAATAATTGTTGCTGTGTCAATGCTACTACTAAAAAGGAAAGTGAAGTGATGAGTTTTAATCTCTTTTTTATTTTCAGGGATAAAATATATAATTGAAAGTGTCAGAGTTAAGATTGCTAATATTAAAAAAAACCTTTTGAATTTTTTCATTTGTCGATGGAAGGTCTTACTTAAAATTACCGCTAACGTTTCAGCATTTGTGAAGGCATGGCAATAGCGATTGATCAGCCCGTACAAATGCTTAATTGAAAAACTGAAGTTGAAGATAATTACAAATGTTCAATAGCGAAATGTCTGACGATAACAGAAGATGATAAAAATTACTACTACACAAATGCGACTTGTCAGCCATGCTTTTACAAATGCAGCTGTTGGCAGAAGTAGTTTTTAATCTTTAAAAAATTGCCTTCTGCATATAAGTCAAAGTCAATTTCAAGACGTAAAGTTGCAACTCTTTTTATAATGTCTTTGTCAAAATGGTAGCAACTTGAATTTGAACATTGGCTTTGTCAACAAGTGTAATTATTCCATTTTTATCTTGTTCTAAAAAGTCAAGTAGCTTTTTGAGGGTTTACAAGATTGGGCACGCGATTGTTTTTATAAAACTCAATAATATTTTCCGCTGCTAACCTGCTCATGCCATTTCTTGCTTCAACGGTGGCAGAGCCAATGTGCGGAAGCACAGCAACATTTTCCATATTCAATAAAGGATTGTTTTTGTGCATCGGTTCAGGATTGGTAACATCTAATCCTGCGCCCCATATTCTGCCCGCAGTCAGCGCTTCAATTAAATCTTCTTCATTATGCAATGCGCCTCTTGAGGTATTAATGAAAATAGCAGTTGGCTTCATTTTATTAAAAACGGCCTTATTAAAAATACCTTTCGTTTCATTACTCGATACGCTGTGTACTGACAGCACATCGCTTTGTGCAAGCAAGTCATCAAAGCTTACATATTTTGCATCTAACAATTGTTCAGCTTCTGTATTTTTATTCCGGTTGTGATAAATAATATTCATATTGTAAGCGCCTTTGCAACGCTTTGCCATTTCATTTCCAATGCGCCCCAAACCAAAAATGCCCAGTGTTTTATTTTTTAATTCTATGCCTAAGTTTGATGTTGGTGTAAAATGCTTCCATTCATCCTTTTCAATTTTTTTATGCATGAAAAACATTTTTCTTGATGCGGCAATCATCAGCCCGAATGCAACATCTGCGGTAGCATCAGTTAATACGCCGGGCGTATTGCCTACAGGAATTCCAAGCTTTGTCGCTTCGTTAATATCAATGTTATCATATCCTACTCCAAATTGCGAGATAATTTCAAGATGACTGCACTCATTTAAAAATGCTGCGTCAATTTTTGCGGTGAGCGTACAAATTAAAGCATCACATTCCTTTGCATTTTTTATCAGTATGTCTTGTGGTATCGGTGTTTTATCATTCCATGTAACTACATTAAAATTTTCTTTGCGCAGCATATCAATGCCAATAACAGGCAATATACTGCTTACAAAAACTTTTATATCCTTCATATATCCGAAAGATACTGCATTGCATATTTACACAACGCCTGTTAAAAAACTTTTTCGTTTGTATCGGTGAAGCTTTTTTATGTAAATAATTTTTATTACATAGTAAAGCATGAAATGAAGTTAAGCAATATATTAAGCTTTTGTATTTGCCTTTGCTGCACACATAGCTTTGCTAAAGAGACATCGCAGAGAAGTAAAACATAAAAGACTTGTTGCACTATTTGTGTAATGCAAATCTGATTTGCTTACGCGTTGACGTAGTCAGGAGATTACGCCAAACAGTTATACATTCTACGCCGAGCTGAGGTTCGCTTATATATGTTTATAACTACTGTACCTCTATCTTAAAAACTTCTTTATTGTTGTTTCCTGTTAGTTCCACACGATAAATACCTTTTGCAGGTTTACCTAAATTAAGCTGCATAGTATTTTCACCCTTTGTTGCATTTGCTTCATGCGTTAATATATTTCTGCCGGTCATGTCCAGTATATGTATTGAATATTTTGAAGCATTAGCACTGTAAAATTTAATAGAAATATTTCCGTTGGTTGGGTTAGGAAATATGCTTGCAGCAGAAACAAATTCTGCCGTGGTTGCTTCTGATTCTTTAGTACTGCATGTAACAGTTATAGCTAACGATTTTTTAGAAGATATGCCGCAATCGTTAGAAGCCTGAACAGATACATTACCACTATGTGTACCCCATTTTACGGTAATAACAGTATCATTAGAAGCACCCTGTATGGTTGCCCCGATTGGTACTGTCCACTTATAAGAAGTAGCACCACTAATCTGGTTTATAGAGTATTTTTTTGTTTTGTTGCATGTAGCTGTAATACTGCCGGTAATTGCACCAGGCCTGGCAGGTTTTGCTGTACAGGAAATGTATGTAAGATTACTTTTCGGCTGCGAACCACCTGACCCACCTGTAAAATCGTGGAGTTTCTTAAACCCACCAAATTGTGATGCTGTATATTCGAATAATACTCCACTGTTATTAAGCCCTCCTTTAGCCGTAATTCCATAAAAATGGTTAGGATTATAGTTAAGCAAACCACCTTTCGGAGCATCTCCATCAATATTCGCAAAGGAAAATACTTCATGATAACTTTGATCTTTTGTGCTGATATAAAAGATATTCTGATTTTGCTGTGGACTGCAGCAACCGGGACTTACTCCGTACAACTTTGTCCCTAGTAGATCCGGTACTAATTTTGGCTGATCATACACATTTTCATTTAAAAAAGAACTATCCCGGAAATGGTGCGATACAGATAAAATTCTTGTTACCGGGTTGAAATTATAAACGGCTATTTTTTGTCCAGTATTAAAACCGGTTAATCCATAAATTAACCCATCTGAAGCTTGAATCAATCCACCTGTTGGATTTAAAAACGAAGCATCAACGCTTTCATTGAAATCGTACACCTTCGTGTAAGTATTACCGCTCATATTATAGGTGAATATTACACCATCATTAAAAAGCCCTCCCTGTATAGTGGCTCCATAAAGATTACCGTCACTTGCCTGTATCAAGGTGCATCTGGAAAACTCCCCATCTTCAATGTTAAAATTAAATTTTACAGCATACTTATTTATTGCCGGATTATAAGCAAAAAGCACACCTGAACCAGAACTACCACCATAAAAAGTTGTTCCATACAAAAGGCCGTTACTTGCAAGCAAAAGGCCGCCAACAGGTTGCTCACCATTAGTGCCGTTAAAATTAAAAATGTCTTTATAGATATTGTTAATTGGATCAAAACTAAACAAGCAGCCATCGCCGTTAGATCCACCATTAGTGTTTAAACCATATAATAAGTTATTTCCGGCAAGTACCAATTTTCCTGCAGTAGTGTTATATCCCGTTAAAGACTCAAAGGAATAAACAGGGGTAAAACCTGCGCCATCCAGGTTGGTTTTATATATAATGCCTAAATCATTGGCACCTCCTTTTGATGTCGTACCAATTAATTGGGGAAGCTGTGCAAATGTTTCATGCGCTGTTAGTAACAGGAATGAAGAAAAGAGAATGCAGTAGAGTGTTTTCATAATGTAAAGCTTTGCTCAAACTTAATTCTTATTTCCCAGCAAAAAATGAATTACTATAGAACAAAAACCCGCCTCACAAACTGGCCTTTAGGATTACTGAAAAGCGATAAGTTATTCTGACAAGAAGAATAAAAAGCGTGATGAATGTTTATTAGCTGTAATGTTTGTGTCTATACAAACGGACACAAGCATGCGAGGCTGGCAATGAACATGGACTACTTGTGCTATTCAAATTAATTTATCATGGCAAGAAAAGTTTTGAGCAGAAATTATGTACGTGCACAAGTACGCCACGTACAAATAGCTTTGCTGCTACTTACGCCAGATGAGAGTAATTGTTTTGTTATCTTTATTGAAACTTTCTGAGATGAGATTCGGTGACCTTTCTAAAGACGGAATGGAGTTTAATATCATGGATTTCGGCAATGTTGTCAGGGTTAATCCTATTGATTTTTATTTTTCTCAAGTAGCGAATAATTCTATTGAATTTGATTTACAATTTTTGAGAACAAGTAAGCCGGATATATTGAATAATAATATTAAGAATTCAAATACAATTATCTCTAGGGTTGTAACACAAAGAGCCTTGAGCTCTGCACAAAAACATGTTGATGATATTTTTAAGAGAAACAGGCCAGGAGCCTTACTATCTATTTTTGAATCGAAAGATAAAAAATCACAAGAGAAAGCCTTGAAGAATTTGAAAATTGAAATGGATGATTTAATGCATTTCTTTTTCATAGCATATAAAGAGCTGGGATATGTTTATAGTTTTTATAAATTCGAACACTTGCCAAAACCTTTTACTCATCAGCAGCTTCCTAAAGTGGCTTATTTGGAAGAAGATGGCAGTATAACAAAAGTTGGGAATACGAGCTTGACAGATCCGCAAATCAAGCAGATTCTCGAACAAAGAAAAAATACATTCTTAAGGATTGCTGAAAAAGGGCAAGATCTACATTGCTTTTTCTATACAATGAAATCATTAAAAGGTCTTGAAGCAAATCATCCAAAGCACATGCATTACGTTTCAAACAAATGGAACTACAACAGGCCTGAACTGCTTAAGGCATTTGAACAACGACTTTATCCTTTTAGTGGTACGCCACACATTGAAATTATTGGCAATTAGGTAAACAAGTTAAAGTTGATTTTTTTCCTTCTCCGCAATGACTCCTTAAAGGGCGATGTTAGGCAGTGTCATTGCGGCCTACGAAGCACTAAACTCTTTCAGCGAAAGTTTTTTATTTCCACGTTTAAGACTTTTGATAATTGGATTGAATTTAAACCGAGTATTGCTGGCATCAGTGTTAATCTAAACAACATCATGAAGGATGTTATTAATAAACTTGCTTAGTTATTTCCTGACCTAGCTCTCCGTAGAATGATCTTCCCTTCTCCCCCGGCTCGCCGTAGAATAGTGCACCCTAATTAGTATCATGTTTTTGAATGCAGGCGCTAAAGCATGTGACTGTGCCCACTTCGCTTCTGTTTTTCCAACATCTCACTTATCTATCTTCCCCGGAAACGCTGGTCGTGTTGGTTCTGTTTGCGGGTTTTGTTTTAATTCATCCAAAGCTATTTGTATTGCTTTCTCTAACTGCGGGTCTTTGCCTGCAATTACATCGGCGGGTGTTTGCTCTACTTCAATATCAGGAGATACGCCAACATTCTCTACTATAAAACCATCTTTTGTCCAGATGCCAACATTGGGCGCAGTAACATTCCCGCCATCAATAAATTCAGGAAAGCCAAGTATGCCTACAAGTCCGCCCCAGGTGCGTGTGCCTACCAGTGTGCCCACTTTAAACTTGCGGAACATCCACGGCAACATATCGCCACCCGAACCTGCAGACTCATTTATGAGCATTACTTTAGGACCTTGTATAGACGCACTCGGCGATTTAAGGTCATTGCCATAACGCATGTGCCAGTGTGCCTGGTAAGGATTCTGTAAAAGGTTTATATAATAATCAGCCAACTGGCCGCCGCCATTAAAACGTTCATCCACAATAATGGCTTTGCGGTTTGCCTGCGGGTAAAAATATCTTTTAAAATAATCATGACCGAGCTCTGCTGTATTAGGCACATATACATAAGCCACCTGCCCGTTTGTTGCTTCGGTTACTTTCTTCAAATTACCTTCTACCCAGTCGCGGTTACGCAAATCATATTCATTTGCAACGGGCACTACTTTTACCACTCGTGAATTTGTATAGTCAGGATTTGGACCAACCGTAAGCTCTGTAATCTTATCGGCGGTGTTTTCAAAATACTGGTACAATTCATCGGTTGCCTTTACATCTTTTCCATTCACTGCCAGTATGTATTCTCCAACGTTTACGTTTACGCCAGGCTCTGTTAATGGTGAACGGAGGTTTGGATTCCAGTTTAAGCCGCCATATATTTTTTTAATTTTATAGCGGTTGTTTTCAATAGTATAATCAGCGCCTAACAAACCGCCTTTAATATCTTTTGGCTCATACATAAAATCACCGCCATCCAATATAAATGAATGCCCTATAGAAAGCTCACTCAGCATCCATTGCAATACACGGTTAAGATCACTGCGGCAGGTAAGATCAGGAAGAAAGGCTTCATATTTTGTTTTCATGGCAGCCCAGTCAACACCATGCATGCCGGGGTCATAAAAATAATCACGGTTCACGCGCCACGCTTCGTCTAAAATATCACGCCATTCGGCAGGAGGATCAATCTTTACCTGTATCGCTGCAATATTCAACATGCCTTTTCCAGCCTCCGGTTTTTCTCCTGCGTTGGTGATGCCTAACATATTGTCTTTTCCATACAACATCTTTTTTCCATCTGCAGAAATAATAAAGTAGTTCATTGGCATTACTTCATCATCCTTTCTTGTTTTTAAACTGAACTTATGTAAAGTGCCGGAACCATCAGTACCGTAATCAATATAAAATATCACATCATCGCCTGTACCAAGATTACCATAGTTACCTGCCTTTACAGGTATATCAATAATGCGATCCTGTATATCATCCCAATCAATAACAAGCTTGTTATTTGCACTATCTGTTTTTTTATCCGCAGCCGGTTTTTTGCCCTCTTTTGCTTTTGCGAGTGAATCGGCTGTTTTGGCCTCATCTTTCTTTATCGTTTCTTCATCACTTTCTTTTGCCAGCGGGGAAACCGTTTCCTTCTGTAGTGTAACAAGGTAAATGGAATTGTCTAATTTAAAATCTGCGTTAGATTGGTCGAACCAGTTGATCACCGGTCCTGCATCGGTGGAAGCAAAGAAATATAAATATTTTCCGGTAGACGAAAACTTAGGTTCTGAAGCATCGCTTAAACCATCTGTAACTGCATACGACTTTTGCTCTGCAACATTATAGAGGTAAACACGCTTAAACTGCGTAGAGGTTACTTTGGTGTATGCAATCCATCTTGAATCAAAAGACCAGTCATTAAATAATTCCCTGAATGTGCCGGGCGTATATAATTCATCTGTATCTATTTTTTTTATGCTGCCTGACGCCACATCTATAACATACATGTTGCGGCCATTATCGCAGTACACAATTTTTTTACTATCGGGCGACCAGCGTGGTTGTGTATAAAAACCATCACCGGTAATTTTAATCATTTTTGTAGTGCCTTTACTATCCTGCGGCTCAAGGTATAATTGATACTCACCGGTGGAATCAGAAAAATAAGCAATCCATTTTGCATCCGGAGACCATGCCGGTGTTTTTTCATGCACAGCAACTGTATTGGTAAGGTTACGATAGTCTCCCTTTTCATACGGCACGGTAATAATTTCTCCCCTGAAATCAACCACAGCTCTTGCGCCTGTTGGTGAAATATCTGCAGAGCGTAAATATTTATCACCTGATACAAAGCGGGGTCTTAATTCCAGCAGGTCTGCAGCAATACCAACGGTCAATTTTTTTTCAGCATTTGTTGATGGATCATAAATGTGCAGGTAACCTGCCTGTTCAAAAATTACTTTACCATCACCGCCGGAAGGATTAATCACCGGAAAACCTTTAAACTGCGTAAGCTGTTTCACCTGCTTTGATGCAACATCATAAGAGAATAAATTAAACTCGCCATTCCTATCGCTTCTGAAATAAATTGTATTACCAATCCACGCAGGCTGCACATCATTGCTACCACCATCGGGTTGAGGTAATTTAATAATGCTTTTATCGGCAAAGGAAAACTGCCAGATGTTAGAGATGCCGCCTCCGCGATAATGTTTCCACTGCCTGAACTGATCAGGTGTTGGGTTATATGCCAATGATTTTCCATCGGGCGAATATGCGGCATAATATGCATTGGGGATTTCAAGCTGTGTCGCTGGCCCGCCTGTAATTGGAACCGTAAATAATTGTGTATAACGGGTGGTAAACATATTTCGCTGCGACATAAATAACACCGATTTGCTATCGGGTGTAAATCCACGCACTATATCACCCGAAGGATGCCAGGTAAGTCTTTTGGGTACACCACCCTCTACAGGAATAATGTAAACATCGGTGTTACCATCGTACTGGCCGTTGAAAGCTATCCATTTGCCATCCGGAGAAAATATGGGATTTGATTCAAAGCCTTCGCTGATGGTTAGGCGGCGCGGCTGCGAACCATCTGTGTTTGCTACCCAAATATCTTCCGCATAAACAAATGCAATGTGGTTGGCGCTGATAGCTGGCTGCATGAGCATACGTGTATCGGTTGGATTGGTATTTCCGGCGTAAGCATTTAATGAAAAAAACAGGACAAACAGTAATGCTGCAAAGCGTGTGTTTACTTTCATAAATTTATTCAATTAAAATTTTTTTGAAATTAAAATAAGAAGTACAGTTGTAAAATAACTATATAAGATTGAAATAAAGATATAGTGCAATCAATTTATATTTTAATACAACCGTTAATTTCATTGCTTATACCTTGTTAGATTTCTCATAGGCAGGTATATAAAATCATTCCACAGTTATCACTACTTCATCTGCCTGTAATCCATCTCCTTCAGCTTTCAGTTTCATTGTACCTGCATTGCCTTTAGGTCGAACAATCACCAAACATTTCCCTTCAAAAGTTTTATGCTGCGGTTGCTGCATACTTTCCGCATCAGCAGGATCTGCATTACCTGTTGCAATTATTTCACCGTTACCGCTAACGCTGAAATGCAATGGCAGCGCGGTATTCGGAACAACCTGCCCGTTTGCATCCAACACTTCTGCAGTAATATAAGCAAGGTCATTTCGGTTGGCATGTATATGTGTGCGGTCGGCAACCAAACGAATGCGTGCAGGTTTGCCTGCTGTTTTCAATACAACGGAATCAACCGCTTTACCATTTTGCAAACCGATTGCTTTTAAAACACCAGGCTGGTAATTAATAGTAAATGTTGCCGTGAGTTTTGTTTGCGGAGATGCATTTTGTTCGCCGATTATTTTATCATTAAGCACAAGTCGCACCGCATCGTAACGTGTGTAAACATGTACTTGTAAAGACTTGCCTTCGGCGCCATCAAAAGTGTAAGAAGGAAATTCACTTTGCCATCCCCAATAACTCACCGCTTCCGTATGACCTTCGGGTACCGGCGCATGCACAAGCATTTCAAGCTTGCTGCGGTTCCAAACAACATCACGATAATATGATTGCGGTTTCTTACCACCAATCAAATCAATATCACCGCAAAAAGAATTAAACCACGGAAATGTTTGCAGTTGAAAGCCGCGTGTACTATCAAGAGAAGTATGACCAATACCTGTTTCACCTAAATAATCCATCGCCGTCCAAACAAAATCACCAATTACGTAAGGATGCCGTTCCACCTGTTGCCAGTTTTCAAAAGCTTCCTGCGGAACACTCTCTGTGCCCATCATAATACGCTGTGGATATTTTTCGTGGTCGCTTTCATATTCTTTCCACAAGTAATTATAACCACCTACGTCAAGCAATGCAAAAGCAGCAGCAGTTGTATCCCACTTGTAACCAGGATGGTCCCAGAAATGACAAATCGCTTCCGTTACAGGGCGTGTGCTATCAATGCTTTTTACTTCGTCGCGTAAATTTTTTTCGATCACAAGGCCTGATGCATCAGCTCTTTCATTTATTTCATTGCCGATGCTCCAGAAAATTACTGAAGGATGATTGCGGTCACGAAGTACTATTGCATCAATATCTTTTTTCCATGAAGTATCAAAATATAAATGATAGTCTTCAGGATTCTTTGCACGTTCCCACATATCAAATGCTTCATCAATAACAATGATACCAAGACTGTCACATGCATCTAAAAATTGTTGTGAAGGTGGATTATGGCTTGTGCGAACAGCGTTGAAACCAAATTGTTTTAAAAGCTCAACCCTGCGTTCTTCGGCACGATTAATTGTTGCAGCACCAAGCGCACCATTGTCATGATGTACACATCCGCCCCGAAGTTCAATAGGTTTATCATTAAGCAGGAAACCTTTATCTGCAGTAATGCTGATGGAACGAACACCAAAGCCCGTAACAAAATGGTCAATGATTTTATCGCCCTGCAAAATTTCTGTTACAGTGTGATAGCGGTAAGGAAAATCGGGTGACCAAAGATTTGGATGAGATAATTGAATTATTTGGTTGATTGTAGAATTTTGAGATTGCGAAACGGAGAAATTATTTTCTTTAATTGCCACAATATTATTTTTTGAATCAAGAATTTTTGTGCGGAGTTTGAATGATTGATTGCTTTGATCATTCTGAACAATTGTTGTTTGAATATTTATTGTTGCAGATGTTTCAGAAACTTTTGGTGTTGTAATACAAACTCCCCATTGTTCAATATGCACAGGATTGGTTATCGTCAACCATACATGACGATAGATGCCTGAACCACTGTACCAGCGTGAATTTTTTCCTTCATTACGTACACGAACAGCGATAATATTTTCTCCGTTTTGTTTTAAGTATGGGGTGAGGTCATAATAAAACGGTGTATAACCATAGGGATGATTGCCAAGATGATGTTCATTAATCCATACATCGCTGTTCATATAAACACCATCGAAATAAACAGTTACTTTTTTATTGGTGATATTATTTAATATAAAATGTTTTCTGTACCATGCGGTGCCGCCAACGGTATAACCTGTTGCAGTAGCGCCAATACTTTTTGAAGTGAAAGGACCGGTAACGGAATCTGATTGATCCGGTAAATCTTCAATACTCCAGTCGTGCGGAAGTTCTACCGTGCGCCAATCATTATCGTTGAGGGTTTCTTTTTCACCATCTTGTATATCGGCTTTCAAAAATTTCCAGTTTTCCTCGAAAAGCGTTTGTGTACGTTGAGCATGTATTGAATCAAATAATATTGCAAACAAAAAAATGAATAAAAAATTTTTCATAAAAGCAATTTAATAAGAGTAATCCGTTTTGACCTGCAGGCACACTATATTTTCTTGGAGGATATTGATATTGTGTTGCGCCGATAGATGTTCCGTTTATGTAAACCGAATCCCTGTCAACAACATTGCCTAAAAAAAGCCGCAATGATTTACCAAGCATGCTTGCCGGCAAATTAAATTCTTTTCTAAACCAAACAACGCCGTTATTTTCAAACATTCTCTAAAATGCCCTTGCCGCAAGGCTTTGAACAACCTTATCATGATTTAAAATATTATGAAGCATTGCAGTTTCCTTATGCGCCGGGTATTGGCGGTAATCAATAAAAAATTTACTTCTGCACCGGATTGGTAAATACAACACAGCAAACATGAAAAAAATTGTTGCACTAATTTATAAGCAATATTTTTCATTGCAGCAAGGAAAACTTTGTGGTGAAGGAAAAACTTTAGTAGATCAGGATTAAATTAATCTCAGTATTGAATTTACCTTGTATTCGTAATGAAGCAAAAAGAGATAAATTTTTCCAAATTGATTATCACTTCATCTGTTTTGTTTTTTATTTCATTAATCATAAAAATTGTTTCCGCAAATAAAGAATTTATTGAAAGGTATTATTCCACCTTAGTGTATATAAAAATTTCGGTCATTTTAAGAACCCTTACAAGTTGGATACCTTTCAGTGTGGGTGACGTTTTGTATTAATTGCAATTATTTATTGTTTGGTTAAGTTAGCACAATGGGGTCAATTCAATTTTTCAACGAAAAGTCACTATAAATACCTTTCTTTTTAACCTGATAAAAATTATTCGCATAGCCTTGGCCATTTATATAGTGTTTAATCTGGTTTGGGGATTAAATTACAAAAGAACTGGTATATCTTCTCAGTTACAAATTACTCCAACAATGTATTCAACTGAAGCATTGAAGAGTTTAACTGCTGACCTTGTGAAGCGGATAAATACAGCATATTCCGCCTCCAACACACATATTTTTGAACTTGAGTCATATAAAACAATTTTTGCAAACGCAATTGCTAGTTATAAAAATACTTCATATCATTATTCATTTCTAAGTTACAATCAACCTTGTATTAAGAGTGCTCTAATTAATAACTTCGACAATTATTTTGGGATTGCCGGGTACTATAATCCATTTACAGCAGAAGCACAAATAAATACCTCTATTCCCCGCTTCCTTATACCTTATATTACAAGTCATGAAATAGCCCATCAACTTGGTTATGCGAATGAAAGTGAGACTAATTTTGTAGCTTACCTTATATCAAAAGATTCTTATGAAAACATGTTTCGCTATTCTGCGTATTTCACATTATTTAATTACGCAAACAAACAATTGTTTTTGATAGACAGTTTGTCTGCAACCACAAATTTTAAAGCATTGGATAGCTTAGTGAAAATAGATGAAACAATTTACCGGAAATTTTTAGGGCACGACTCAAGTTTTGGTGCACATTATTCAACAACATTTTATAATTACTATCTTAAATCAAACAATTCGGCAAAAGGAATGAATGCCTATAATGATGTTATTGCATTAATAATTGCATATCAGAAACGGTACGGAGAATTATAAAAGGGAAAAGTAGCAAAAAAGAAAAGGCAATAATAATAGTATTAATGAAAGATAATTGCATAATGCAAGTTTAAAGGACGGAACACAAAATTCCATGGCTTTACAAATGCTTCAACGTTAGCGGGCGTTTTACAGCTACATCCAAATCCATAGACTGTTTTCCAAGGCAAAATATTTTTGAAAATAAATTTGCGAAACCGAAAGGTTGCACATATATTTGCAACCGATTAGTTTCACAATAAAACAATTAGCAAGATGAGAAGTAATGTTTTTCAAGTTATAGCCGACCAGACAGAACGAGTGATAATAACACTTACAAATGACATAAACGAATTAGAAAAATGTTAGGCGTATTTTCAAAATAAGCGCATCAAAATAAACGCTAAATAAAGCTATAATATGGTTGAAGTATTTAAAACAAATGTGCAACACCGCGAACTGGCTGAGCAACTTGCTTCAATTCTTCGCGGTCGGTTTGCTTTTTCCAAAATTAATTTTGACCTTGAGGATTGCGACAAAATATTGAGGGTTGAGGGCAAACAGATTTGCGTGGAAACTATCATCGAAATACTAAGCACCCATGGGCTTGAATGCGAAATTCTTACATAGGATTTGGCGGACCTCACCGAAATAAAATAAATCACTAACAATAAAAATCAAACAACAATGAGAAAAATAATCGTTTTATCAATGATCACATTAGATGGAGTAATGCAAGCACCTGGTGGACCTGAGGAAGATACATCGGGCGTTTTCAAATATGGCGGCTGGACCGCACCATATGGTGACGAAATTGGTGGTAAGGTGGTTCAAGAGGAACTGAAACAACCTGCAGATTATCTTTTGGGCAGAGAAACATTTGAGATTTGGGCTGCCTACTGGCCAGAACATGCAGACTTTTGGCCTGGTATCAATGATGGCACAAAATACGTCATGTCAGGAACTACGAAAAAGTCAGACTGGAAAAACACCGTATTTGTCGAAAGTTTGGAAGATATAAAAAAGCTCAAAAACTCAGAAGGTTCTGACATCCAGGTTTGGGGCAGCAGTAAGCTTATTCAGCTACTACTTAAGAATGATTTAGTGGACGAACTCCGGCTCAAAATTTACCCCGTTACTCTTGGTGCAGGAAAAAAGTTATTTGATAACGGCCCGATTCCGGCAGCATTTACATTAACGGAGAATTTGGTTACATCAACCGGCGTTATTATTGCGAATTACAAGCGGGCTGGAGAAGTCAAGACAGGAACTGTTGGATCTTAAGAGGAAATAAAATGAGAAAAAATAATTGTTTCATCAGGGTATAAATAGAGAACTTCGGTTGACGGTGGAGGTTTTCAATTACCCGCCATCGGCAATACTTGTTTGTTGTATGCAAGCGTAAATCCAACATTATAAATTTAGTGATTAGTTATTATCTTAATCCTTAGTAACAATTTTTCAGCTTCAAGAATTTGAAATGAATAATAAAATGTAACGCCTTTATTTTCGAACCTAAATTTGATGATATAACAACAATATGGAAGAAACAGAAAAAGATGAGTTTAAATTGATTGGACTTAAGCTTAACAACAAAACGACTAATCAAAACGGGCAATCAAGCATTGACTGCGGTAACTTATGGCAAAAATTTGAGACCGAAAATTTTGCAGGAAAAATACCAGGCAAGTTAAGTGACGAAATTTATGCAGTTTATTATGACTATGAAGGCGACCATACCAAACCGTTTTCATATTTTATTGGCTGTAAAGTAAAAATTGATACTCAAAACTGTCAGGGTATGGACAGTTTAATCATACCTGCCGGAAGTTATTATAAAGTAATTGCGAAAGGGAAAATGCCTGATTGTGTTGCTAATTCCTGGGAGAAAATCTGGAGTTTAATTATTGACAGAGCTTATCAATTTGATTTCGAAATTTACAATGAGCGTAGTAAAGATTGGAATGATGCAGAAGTGGAAATTTTCATTTCTTCTAACTAAGAAAAAACAAATTACATACAATGAAATTTTTAGCGATAATATTATTTATAAACTTATTTTCTTCCTGCAGGCAAAAGCAGGAAGAAAATCAGGTGAATATGCAGGCACCACTTGACAAACTGAAATCAGGAAATGAAAAGTTTGTAACTGGTCATCTTATACATCCTGATGAAACACTAAATAGAATCAGGGAATTAAAAAAAGGACAGAATCCTTTTGTTGTTATTGTTAGCTGCTCTGACTCACGGGTGCCGCCGGAATTAATATTTGACCGGGGATTAGGCGATGTTTTTTCAATACGTACCGCAGGCAATGTAATTGGAGACTATGAATTAGGAAGTATTGAATATGCTGTTGAGCATCTTCATTGCAAACTAATAGTGGTATTGGGTCATGAAAACTGTGGTGCTATCCAGGCATATGCATCGTCTGAAAATGAAAAGCCTGCCGGCGACCATATTCAAAATATAGTAAGCTATATAGCTTCAGAAGAAGAAGAAAAAATTATTCCGGACAGTCTAAGATCGAATATTGACACTTTGGTTAAAGCCAATATTGCACATGGTGTTAATTTACTAAAGTCATCTGCTCCTGTTTTAAAACCTCTTGTTGACAAGAATGAATTAAAAATCATCGGTGCTTATTACGACCTTGATAACGGGAAAGTTTTATTTGATGAGTGAAGAACGGTTATCACCACATCGCCAAGTTGTAACGGTCACTTCCAATACCATTATCTTATTACCTGGAATACTCTTCCAGCATTTGTTTTTCTTTACTTGTAAGGCTATGCATTCCTTTCCTGTGAATTTTTTCAAGTATTCTATCTATTTCCTGTTGCTTGTTTGCTCTTTCTATATTGTACTTGTGATCAACAGTAATAGCATCTGAATGTTTCCTGAAAAAATAATTATCTATAAGCAAAATATGTGGTCTTGTAATGATCATATAAATAAAAAATACTGAAGGCAGCATAATGATTACAATTGCCCAGGTATTATTGATTAATGCAGAAGGCTGTATAATAATGGCAATTAACAGTCCAACCAAAGCACCGCCTAAATGTGCATCATGACCAATATTATTTTTCCTTGACCTGATGCCATAAATAGAATACAAAACATAGATAAGGCCAAACAGCCAGCCCGGAATAGAAATGGGCAGAAACAATAAACCAATATGCATGCCCGGGAATAAAGCTATTGATGCGAACATAACGCCTGTAACGCCTGCAGAAGCGCCAACAGAATCATAATCGCCATCATTGCGGTGAATGAAAAGTGAAAGCAGGTCACCGCCAATAAGACTTAAAAAATAAATAAGTAAAAATTTTACAGGCCCCAAATACAATTCAAGCGAGCCGCTGAAAAAGTATAAAGCAAGCATGTTGAAAATAAGGTGCATCCAGTTCACATGCAAAAAACCGGAAGTAACCATGCGCTTATAATCTTTATATAACAAAACTGCATCTACCCTGAACTTATATTTATTATAGAAAGTGCTGTTCTTAAATCCCTGGTAAGAAACAATTACGTTTACAAGTATTAATAGTAGTGAGATAATGCCCATTGCTGACTTCTTCTTATTGCAATGTACAAAGTGAATGATTTTTAAAAAGCGTTTTTTAAAGTGTTTTTATAAATTTGTTTAAAACATTTTTATGCCTGTCATTGATAAAAGAATTGATGCTTACATTGAAAAGAAAGCTGATTTCGCCAAACCAATTTTAAAGCATTTAAGAGAGTTGGTGCATAAAGCTTGTCCACAAACAGAAGAAACGATAAAATGGGGAATGCCTTTTTTTGATTATAAAGGAAGTGTTTTATGTGCAATGTCGGCGTTTAAAGAGCATTGTTCATTTATGTTTTGGAAAGCAAAACTGATGAAAGATCCGGAAGGTATTTTGCAAGTTGCTGAAAGACATGCTATGGGAAATTTCGACCGTATCACTTCGCTAAAAGATTTGCCTTCAGACAAAATATTGACTGCATACATAAAAGAAGCCGCGAAGCTGAATGAAGACAACATAAAACTTCCGGCGAGGAAAAAAACTGCTGTAAAGGAATTAGAAATGCCTGTTGATTTTGCTGCGGCTTTAAAAAAGAATAAACAAGCGCAAACTGTTTTTGAAAAATTTCCTCCAGGTAAAAAGAAAGATTATATAGAATGGATAACAGAAGCAAAAACGGAATCCACGAAAATTAAACGTATAGAAACCGCCGTTGAATGGATTGCTGAAGGAAAGGCAAGACATTGGAAGTATGAAAAATGCTGAATCAATCTTTCTTTAATCCCAGGCGTTGCAGCAGCATATCTTTTTTTGCTTTAGATATCATTAATTTCTCGCCATTATCAATAACTACATAACCGCCATCGGAACGTATAAGATTAGTAATATGCTGCATATTAACTATAGTGGAATGATGAATGCGCTGAAAGATATCTGCGGGTAACATTTCTTCAACATCGCCCAGATTTTTTGAGATTAAAAACTTTTTATTGGAAGTTAATTGAATATTAGTGTAAGCGCCTTCTGCGTGGCAATATAAAATGTTTTCGGCTGCTATAAATTCATACCCTTCGCGCTGCGGAAAAGCAATCTTTTGTTGTTGTGCAGGCTGCCTTATATTATGCAGTAAATTTTCAATATTGACGCTACCCTCTGAAGCAAGAATTTTTTCTTCCGCTTTTTTTACTGCAATTTTTAAATCATTCGCATCAACAGGTTTTAATAAATAATCAACAGCACTTATGCGAAAAGCTTTTGCTGCAAACTTATCGTAAGCAGTTGTAAAGATGATGCAGAAATCAATGTGGTCAAGCATTTCCAGCATTTCAAATCCATTCATCCATGGCATTTCCACATCAAGAAAAATAAGGCGGGGCTTATATTTTTTTATGGCAAGTATTCCTTCTTTTCCTGATAAACATGTTGCTGAAATTTCAACATTGCCGCAATATTTATTAAGGTCAGCTTTAAGTGCATCAATACAATTCTGCTCATCATCTATTATTAATGATTTTATCATCTGATCGCGAAAATATTTTTATGAAGAATTGAAAAGCTTCAGCTTTTAAAATTAAGCAACTCTTTTTTCAATTATGCATGTAAGCTTTTAGTTAACGGGTTTGATTTGATAATTTTTAGAAATAAGTTCATAAACGGTGAAACAAACTATCAATATTCAGAAAAACTAATAATAACTTTCGTTCCGATGGGCTTAACGCTTCCATCTTTTTTATCAACTATTTCAATAGTTGCATTTCTTTCGTTCAATATATTATCTAAGTCAAGGCGTGCCTGTGTTAAGTGTTCTCCTTTGGATTGATGTGCAGCATCTGCGCTTAAAAATTTATTTTGTTTTGATACTTCTCTGCCAATTCCGTCATCATCAATTATGCAGCAAATGGTATTATCGTTTTTGGCAACTGTTACTGTGACTGTTCCTTCTTCATTCTTGGGCATAATGCCATGCCAGATTGCGTTTTCAATAAATGGTTGAATAATGAGTGCTGGAACCATTATGGATTTAAGATCGAGCGTTTCGTCAACATTAAACTGATAGTTGAATCTATTGCTGAAGCGCATGCTTTCGAGCTGGGTATATAAACGGCATGTTTCTATTTCATCATACAAACTAATTTCTCTCTTGTCTGAATTTTGAAATACAGTGCGTATAAGCTTTGAAAAAGTAGTTAGGTAAAGAATGGATTTTTCCTGGTCATTTTTTTGTATGAGAGATTTAATCGAATTCATGCAATTGAAAATGAAATGCGGGTTCATTTGTGCACGAAGGGCTTTGGCTTCTAACTCAAGCAATTCCTTTTCATAACCTGATTTCAGCCTTTCTTCTCTTCTTACAATACGCACTCTTACTTTAATAATAACATAAAACAATCCTATTAATAACAACACCACTATTGTCCAAAACCACCATGTTTGCCACCACGGTGGAGTGATTATAATACTGATGTTTTTCTCCGCCCATATTCCAATATTGTTAGATGCTCTTATTCTAAAAATATAATGGCCGGGAGGTACATTAAAATAAAAAGCTTTTTTTTCAGTTCCTGCATTTCTCCATGTTTTATCATAGTTCTGCAGCATAAAACGATATTGATTATTTTCGGGGTCGCTGTAATGCAATACAGCAAATTCAAAAGAAAAAATATTTTGCTTATAGTTTAAATCAATTTCCCTGGTTTGTGAAAGCGCAGTTTTTAATGGACTATTACTGCCTGGATTTATTAATTGTTCATCAATAAAAAAATCGGTTAAAGCTATTTGCGGTGGAGTAGCGTTTGCGGTTATACTTTCTGGAAAGAAATCGTAATAGCCATTTTGAGTTCCACATAAAATATTGCCTTTGGGACCCTTGAGGCTTTTTACGAAGTTGAGTAAATTGCTTTTTACGCCAAAGTATTTGCCATATATTACAAGACTGCTCCGGTTACCATTTACTTTTAGAATATTGACAGGGCAAAACAGCCAAAGATTTTTTTGATTATCTTCTGTAATAGATTGCACATTTTTAATTTGCACTCCTGTATTCGGATCAATGAAAGGAGTAAATTTTTTTGTTGAACTATTATATGAAAAAATTCCGTTGCTTGTACTTATCCAAACAATTCCTTTTGCATCCTGAAACAGGCTTGATATATTGGAACCTTTAAAATAATGAGCAAAAACTCCTGTTTGCTTGTTTAATACATTTACTCCGCCAAAACTTCCATTACCAATCCATAATTGATCGCTTTTGTCATTCAATAAGCATTGAATTGCATTGTCGCTAAGACTATTTGTATCTTTAGAACTATGTTGATAATGAGTGAACCTTTCGGTTTTTGTGTCCATTTTATCCAACCCGTCAAAAGTACCCAGCCACAAGTTTTGATCTTTATCTAAAAGAATAGTGATAACCGTATTATTAATGAGGCTGTTTTTATTTTTAGGATCATGCTGAAAACGCTTAAATTTTCCTGTAGCCTGATCAAAATGATTGAAACCTCCGCCATAGGTTGATACCCATAGCTTGCCATTTTGATCTTTGCAAATCATATCAACGTAAGTGTTACTTATGCTGTTTTTATTCAAGGAATCATAAACATATCTTTTTTTAATTGTATCGCCTTTTGCAGTTAAAACAAGACCATTGCTTGAGCCTATCCAGATTCCAGCGGAATCCTCGTATATGCATCCTGCATCGTCATTGCCTAACTCATAAAAGGGGAAATTTTCATGCAGCGGATCAACGCGAAATAAATTTCCTATTAGAGTACTGATCCAAAGAACACCATCCCGCGAAGCATATGCCCACCAGCCACTATAATCATTAAAACCCGTTAATGAATCACCCCATCCATAAAATGTTGCTTCACCAGTGTTAGGGTTATAGCGATTAAGGCCACCTGAAATTGTACCAATCCATAAAGCACCTGTTGCGTCTTCAGTTATAAACGTTATATGATCATTACACCACGGGAAAATATTTCTTACAGGCGGCCTGCTTAATTTTTGCGGATTGAGCGAATCGTATGGATGCCTCGTAAAGCTCCCTGTTGCACGATCCATTGAGTGCAGTCCATCACCTGCGGTACCCACCCAAAAATTTCCATGCCTGTCTTCATAAATAGCACGTACTCTATTATCAACCAGGCTATGAGAGTTGTTTGGGTCATGCATGTAACGGATAAACTTTCCCGTTTTCCTGTCTAATCTATTTAAGCCTCCTTCGTTAGGCACCACTCCTTTATCATTAATAAAGGGGCTCCCTGTTCCAACCCATATTGTTCCTTCTCTGTCTTCATATAATGCTCTTACATGATTGTTGCTAAGGCTTGTTGAATCGTTTTCGATATGACTAAAACGCCGGAATTTTCCAGTCTTTATATTTAGCAGGTCAAGCCCTCCATAAGTACCTATCCATATATTTTTTTCATGGTCTTCCAGGATAGCTGTAACGGTATCATTTATAAGGCTTGTTTTATCTCCGGGTATATTATTGAAATGCGTAAATACATTATTGATTGGATCAAACCTGTCAAGTCCATAACCATGCATGCCAGCCCATATCATTCCTTTAGAATCAGCATATATACATTCAATCCTGTTGTTTGCAAGCGAATTTTTATTAAAAGGATCATACACATAATGGGTTACTTTGAAACCATCATATCGGTTTAGGCCCTGGTTTGATGCAAACCACATATATCCCTGCGGATCCTGAGTAATTCCGGTAATTAGTTTCCACGGAATGTCTTCAGGCGGCGGCACAAGATGAAAGATAAGCTGCTGAGACCATAACAGGTTTGTATGCAGAACAAATAAAAAGATAATGGTAGGGCGATAATTGCGCATACAGAACTTTTTATTGCAATTACAAAATAACCAAATGGAAATTACTTAATATTCCGATATTATAGTGAAGTATTGAATTGTTTACAGGCTAAAACAATAAAAGAATCTACTTGCGAAGATGCAGAGTTATAGTTTTAGAATATCTCAAAAACTTTGTTTATCCTAAATGTAATAATTAGTTTTTTCAATTGAGTATATAATTTAATAATTCCCGCTTCCCAGTTCATAACCAGTCTTTACATTAAAACTGTTTGAATAATCTGCCCGGTAAAACCTGATTAGTCAAATACTAATTCAGGTGTTCTATCTATTAAATACCCCTTGATATGTAGTTGTATAAAAAATAAGTTTACAGCATTGTTTAATAACATCACATAGTTATTCATTCACTTAAATAAAACAAGGAGGCTTTATGAAAAACACCAAATTTTACTTACCATTATGTTCATTATCTATTGCAGCTCTAATATTTTTTAACAGTTGCAAAAAAGAATCAGCGCCCGTACAATCCCAACTGGATGCTCAATCCGAAGATCAGTTAACAGCAAAATGGGGTAAGCCTGATATTACAGTTCATAATGGTGAATCTATCCAGGCAGCTGTAGATAAAGCAAAGAAAGGAACAACCATTTTTATTGAACCCGGTATTTATAAAGAAGCAATTGTAGTTTCAAAGCCCGGAATAAAATTAATTGGAAAAATTTCCTTTAAAGGCGATGAAGTTGTTATTAAAAATCCCGGTGATGAGGAAGACGGAATTTCAGTTACTGGCCAGGGCGATGGATTTACGCTGGCAAACGTAACTGTAAAAAATTTTGAAGACAATGGTGTTCTGCTTGATAGCGTTGACAATTTCACTATCTCAGCGGTTAAATCTATCAACAACAAAGAGTACGGAATTTTTCCTGTACATTCCAATCATGGTGTAATTGAATTTTGTACTGTTACCGGCTCTTCCGATACAGGAATTTATGTAGGGCAATCATCAGATGTAAAGATGCAGTTTAATACAGCCTATGGAAATGTAAATGGCCTGGAAATAGAAAACTCTTCAAATGTAACTGCTGCATATAATAACAGCTATGATAATGTTGCCGGAATTTTAGTAGATGTGTTACCGGGAAAAGATATAAAAACCTGCTCAAACATATCGGTGCGGTTCAACAACTGTAATAATAATAACCACGTAAATTTTGGTGATACTGCAGAATTGGAATCATCTATTCCAACAGGCATAGGCATATTGGTGCTTGGGGCAGATCAAACCAATATTGAAAACAACATTGTAACCGGCAATGGTTTTACAGGTGTAGTAGTTTTCAGTACTTTGGTGTTATCAGTAATTGCCAATGTTCCGCCAGATGAAATTTTAAAAGATATAGAACCAAATCCTGATGGGGATAGAATTACAAGAAATTATTTTCACAATAATGGGTTTAATCCGCCTGTAATTCCGGGTTTGGATTTGCCGGGAGTTGACCTGCTTTGGGATGGCTCCGGAAAAGACGATTGCTGGAGCAGTAATATTTTTCAAACATCTGCTCCTTCACCATTGCCTTCATGCAACTGATTTGTTTGCAGAAAAGATAATTTAAATCGAATAGTAAAAGGAGGCATTTGTATAAATGCCTCCTTTAATATCAAATGATTTACGAATAACAGTTAAATTGTATAATAAAACCAAACAAATGAAAACACTTATTTTTCTTTTTCTGATTGCTTATAGTTGTAGTGTGGCTGCTCAAAAATCAGTATTTATAAGGGTGTATAATTTAGCAGGCTACAAGATTATGAAAGGCAAATTTGCAGGCACAACGGACAGTGCTGTGTTGATTTATAAAGACACTGGAATTGTAGCTATTTCATTTACTTCTATCGGCTATATTAAAACAAAAAGAAGTTTAGGACATAATATGGCAATATGCGCTGTAGTTGGTGCGGTGCCATTAGCGATTGCAGGTGCTGCCGAAGGAGAACCGGCTGTAAATGATGGTACTTTAGAAGGTGATTTGCATGATGCCCTTAACCCTACTCCTGCAGAAGGCGGAGTATCGGGTCTCTTTGTAGGAGGAGTTCTTGGCGCTGCTACAGGTGCAGCCATAACCGCATTTACAAAACACACAATTTTTACAATCAACGGTAACCTAAATAATTGGTATGAACAAAAGAAAAAGCTTGATCTGATGCCTGCAGGCAAATAGCTGTTGTCCTGGCAAAATTTCTTAACGACAAACTTGATATGGTTCCCGACCCAGTACATACTACATTGCCACAACAAATAAATGCATTTGATACTGCGAACGTAGATATTAGTTATTAAAATTTAAATAAGTTTTTACAGGTTGCATTTAAAGTATCATTCAAAATAAAATCCAAATAAAATCCTGCAGCTTTCTATATTTTTTTTAAACGAATAAGGAAACTGGATATTTAAACAATCGAACATTCAAAATCAAACAAAATTTCTTTTCTTTTAAAATAACATTCAATATACATGAAAACCATATTTTTGACCCCATTGTATGATTGCATTTGTAAGCGGAAAATTTGTTACCAGGTTGCCTTCGCAGGTAATAGTTGACGTAAACGGCGTTGGGTATGATCTGCAGATTAGCCTGAACACTTATTCAGCCATCAGCAATAAAGAAAGTGGAAAGCTTTTTACTTACCTGCATATTACCGAGAATGCACATACATTATATGGTTTTTCTGATTTGGAAGAAAAGGAGTTGTTCCTGCAATTAATAAGTATTTCCGGCGTTGGTGCATCTACAGCAAGAATGATGTTAAGCGGATTGAAGCCTGACGAAATAATCAAATCAATTGTAAACAATAACACCAAACAGTTAGAAAGCATTAAAGGTATTGGCCGAAAAACAGCAGAAAGAATTGTGCTTGAATTAAAAGATAAATTAGGCCGCCTGCAAACCAGCCAGCCAAATTCTGCGTATTCACTAAATACGGTTGAATCAGATGCTCTGAATGCCCTCATAGCTTTAGGAATTCAAAAAAATATTGCTGAAACAGCCATAAAAAAAGTATTTTCAACCGCCAATAATTCTTCAGTTGAAAACATTATTAAACTTGCATTAAAAAATCTATAGCTTATCGAGCAAAGTTCTACCTAACCAGCTTAAGAAATTGACAAAGATTTTTATTGCTACACTTCTATTTGTTATTCTATCGGCATGTTTGTGCCACAATCTTTTTGCACAGAATCCTGATAGTTTGCGCTTTCCTTTGCAGGACACGCGTGGGGATAAGTTTAGCTGGAATTACAATAATCCTTTTGATATTAATGATACTGCTATCATTAAACAGGATATTGAATACGATCCTTTAACCAATCAATATTATATAACAGAAAAAGTTGGCGATATCATTTACCGTAAGCCAACTTACCTCACATTTGATGAGATGTACCGGCTGCAAAGCGAAAAACAGGAAATGGATTATTTTAACCAGCGTTCGCAAACGCTGCTTGATTTAAACCGGAAGGTTTCCCGTCCGCCACCGCATGTGTATGATAAATTATTCGACAGGATGTTTGGCGTAGGCCCCGAAGGACTTAAAGTAGATATAAAACCACAGGGAACAATTGATCTTACGATGGGCTACCAGGGGCAGGTCATTAAAAATCCCACGCTGCCTGAAAGTGCCAGGAAAAATGGAGGGTTGGATTTTAATATGAATACCAACCTAAACATTAATGCAAGCATTGGCGATAAATTAAAACTTCCTATCAGTTATAATACGCTTGCCAACTTTGATTATGAAAACCAGCTTAAGCTTGACTATAAAGGCATGGATGATGAAATATTAAAATCAGTGGAAGCAGGTAATATTTCTTTTCAAACTAAAGGCACTTTGCTTAGCAGCCCGCAAAGCTTATTTGGTGTAAAAACACAGCTGCAGTTTGGAAAATTCTTTATTACAGCAGCCATTGCCAGTCAAAAATCACAACAGCAATCTTTGGCTTTACAAGGTGGCGGATTAAGCCAGAACATTAATAAAAAACTGGATGATTATGATGAGAACCGGCATTTTTTATTAGCGCAATATTTTAAAGATAATTACAATACTGCTATGAGTAACCTGCCGGTGGTAAACAGCCAGGTTCAGATTATGCGCATGGAAGTTTGGGTTACCAATAAAACGGGTGCAACTACAAATACAAGAAGCATAGTTGGCTTTATGGATTTAGGCGAAAACTCGCCTTACAATACGGCGATTAATTCAATACCAGGCAATATCAAACCTCAAAATAATTCTAATGATTTATATTCTAAATTACTAAGTGATGCTAATTTCAGAAATCCTTCACTGGTTAACAGCTTATTATTGGCAAGAGGTTTAACACCTGTAAATGATTTTGAAAAAACTTTTGCGCGCAAGCTTGATTCATCAGAGTATTATTATAATCCGCAGGTTGGTTTTCTTTCTCTAAATGTGCAATTGCAGCCTGATGATGTTTTGGCTGTTGCTTATCAATATACATATAATGGGCAGGTTTTCCAGGTAGGGGAATTTTCCCAGGATGTAACGGTTGATTCAACACAGGGCGTGCAAAAAATGCTTTTCCTGAAACTATTAAAAGCAACATCACAGCGCGTAAATCTTCCCATCTGGCAATTGATGATGAAGAATGTTTATTCCATTGATGTAACAGGCTTGCAGGCGGAGGATTTCAAGTTAAATGTATTGTACCAGGAACCAAGCGGCGGTTTAAAAAGATACCTGCCGGAAAGCGACCCTGTTGTTGCCGGGAGCCCATTAATACAAATTCTGCGTGCTGACCGTTTAAATAACCGCAACGATCCGCAGCCGGATGGCTTATATGATTTTGTTGACGGGTTTACGGTTATATCGCAACAGGGAAAAATTATATTTCCTGTACTTGAACCTTTTGGTAATGATCTAAAGAACCTTGCTTTTCAAGGACAGCCCGATTCTACAGTAAATAAATATGTTTTTCAACAATTGTATGATTCAATAAAAGCAATTGCGCAAACTCATGCTAACCTTAATCATTATATTTTACAGGGAACAGTTAAAGGAAGTTCGAATACAGATATTTACCTGGGCGCATTCAATATTCCGCAAGGTTCTGTTACAGTTACAGCAGGCGGCCAGGTGTTGCAGGAGAATACAGATTATATTATTGATTACAACCTTGGCACATTAAAAATAATCAACCAGGCAATTATAAATGCCGGTATTCCTGTTGATGTTCAGTTTGAAAATAATGCAACGTATGGTATTCAGCAACGAAGTTTTTTGGGTCTTCGTCTTGATTATGTTGCCAACGAACATTTATCACTTGGAGGAACAATAGAAAGATTGGCAGAACGCCCTTATTTTACCAAAGTAAATTATGGAGAAGACCCGATACGTAATACCATGTATGGTGTTGATTTCAATTATCAGAATCAATTACCCGGCTTAACCAGGCTTATTAATAAATTACCTTTTTATAATTCAGATGCGCCAAGCACAATTTCTGCTTACGGCGAAGCTGCTGCACTAAAGCCCGGTCATCCTCCGCAAATTGGCAAGGGTTCTGAAGGCTTGATCTATATTGATGATTTTGAAGGCGCCACCAGCAGCGTTGATCTGCGGTTTCCTTTTATTTCATGGGCATTAGCATCAACACCGCAAGGCAACGGCTTATTTCCTGAAGCTACAGCGACGGATAGCCTTATTTATGGAATGAACCGGGCAAAACTTGCATGGTATAATATTGAGCCAACTTTGCAGGATAAGTCAAGCTCCAATAATCCTTTAAAAGGTGATTTAAGAGAATTAAGCGACCCGAGAGTAAGGCAGGTTTTCACCAACGAATTATTCCCGCAGCGTACAACAAACATTACTGATGTAATTACTTCCACGTTTGATCTTGCTTATTATCCAACTGACCGGGGACCTTATAATTTTACTGATGATGTTGCAGACATAGACAATAACGGCAAATTAAAAAACCCGGAAAAGAGATGGGGAGGTATTATGCGCAGCCTTGACCAAACTGACTTTGAAACAGGTAATATTGAATATATAGAATTTTGGGTTCAGGACCCATTTATTAAAGACCCAACAAGCACCGGCGGAAAATTATTTATTGATCTTGGTAATATAAGTGAAGATATTTTAAAAGATGGAAGGCGCTTTTACGAGAATGGTTTGCCTACGCCAAGCATTCCTGCAATAACAGATAAATCTGTTTGGGGAAGAACACCTATAAACCCGATACAGGTTACGCAGGCTTTCAGTAACGATCCAAATGACCGCGCCTACCAGGATGTTGGTTTTGATGGCCTCGCTGATGACTCTGAAAAAATTCAGCGCAGTGCTTACCTGAATGATATTGCAAATAATTTTGGTGCAACTTCTTCTTTTTATCAGCAGGCATCTGTTGACCCTTCAAATGATGATTATAAATGGTATCGCGATGCAAGCTATGATGCCTCTGGAACAGGCATTTTAGGACGATACAAGAACTATAATAATCCGCAAGGCAATTCACCTGTATCAACCAGCAATTCTGCATTTTCTCCTGCTGCAACATTGTATCCCGATAATGAAGACCTTAACCACGACAATACTTTAAATGAATCGGAAGAATATTATGAATATGAAATTGATCTGAAGCCAGGCATGGGCGTTGGTATTCCTGGTTCACAATATATTACTGACCAACGTGTAGTAAATCCGCGGCTTGCTGATGGAACAACGGCACCTGAAAATTGGTATCTCTTTCGTGTGCCTATAGAAAAATTTACTACCAAGGTCGGAGCAATCCCTGATTTTAAATCAATCCGTTTTATGCGCATGTACCTTACCGGTTTCCAGGATTCGGTTGTAATGCGTTTTGCCACTTTTGATCTTGTGCGCAATCAATGGAGAACATTTACTTATGATGTGGATACCATTGGTGCTTACAAGCCTGTTTCTTCTAACTCAACTATAAATGTACTTGCCGTAAATGTTGAAGAAAACAGCAGCCGGCAGCCAATACCTTATAAAACGCCACCGGGTATTGATCGTGTGCAGGAATTAAGTAATAACGGCGTTAATCTTTTACAGAATGAACAGGCGATGAGTTTGCAGATAAACAATCTTGAAAAACATCAGTCAAGAGCAGTTTTTAAAACACTTAATCTTGATTTAAGGCAATATGGCGAGATGAATATGTTTGTGCATGCTGAATCCGGGTTAAAACAATCGCCCCAATTAGCAGATGGACAAATTGATGCAGTAGTTCGTATAGGACAGGATTTTCTCAGTAACTATTATGAAGTAAAAATACCGCTGCAAATTACACAGTTCAACAGCGCTGCCACTGCTGAGCAAATATGGCCTGATTCAAACAGCCTTAATCTTGTTTTAAATGATCTTGTGCAGCTAAAAATCCGGCGCGATTCAAAAACAACAAACATTGCGGGTTATTATTCAGAAATTATTGGAAACAGAACCTATGCAATAAAAGGCAACCCGAATTTAGGTGAAGTACAGGGCTTTTTAATTGCAGTAGAAAATGAAACAGAAAACATAATCAGTACAGAAGTGTGGGTAAATGAATTGCGCTTATCAAAAATTGATGACAAAGGCGGCTATGCTGCTTTGGGCAGGGTAGATATGCAGCTTGCAGATTTAGGAACGCTTTCCCTTTCAGCTAATACATATTCTTATGGTTTTGGAAGTATTGATCAGCAGATAAATCAACGCGCAATAGACAATATGTTCCAGTATGATGCAGCGCTTAATATTGATGCAGGTAAATTTTTCCCGCAAAAAATTGGAATTTCTATTCCTGTATATGCAAGCATCAACAAAACAATTCTTACGCCGGAATACGATCCTTATGATCTGGATATTTTGTATAAAGACAAATTGAAATTAGCCGGCAGCGGCCGCGATTCAATAAAGAAAGCAGCTGCAGATATTACTACCATAAAAACAGTAAATTTTACCAATGTTCGTTTTGGACAGGTTGGTTCAACGCCGCATTTATGGAGCTTAAGTAATTTCGACTTCAGTTATTCATATACAGAATTCGATCAAACCAATTCGCTGATCCTGGAAAATAATATTAAAAAATATCATGGTGGTCTTGGATACACGTATAACCAATCTTCTAAATTTAAGGAGCCTTTTAAAAATCTTATTAAAAATAAAAGTGTATGGCTAACACCCATAAAAGATATCAACTTTAATTACATTCCTTCGCTTTTAAGTTTCAGGGCTGATATTAACCGGCAGTATGGCATATATGTTCCAAGAATTGTAAATACTTATGATTCTAAAGTAGAACAGGTTGATACAACTTACGATAAGTATTTCACTTTTGACCGTTATTATAATTTGAGATGGGATTTTACACGCAGCCTTAATCTCGATTTTTCAGCAGTAGCTTTTGCAAGAGTTGATGAACCATTCGGCCAGTTGAATACTAAAGCGAAAAAAGATACTGTGCGCGAAAATTTCTTTCATGCCGGAAGAAACACAATGTACCAGCAGCAGGCAACATTAAGTTATAATATTCCATTAGCTAAATTACCGATTACAGACTGGATTACGGCGCGCTACAGTTATACAACTTCTTATAACTGGATCGGTGCAAGCCTTCTGGCTACAAGCCTGGGCAACATAATAGAAAATACGCAGCAAAATAATTTTACAGGCGAGTTTGATTTTACGCTGCTGTTTACGATAAT
>Ga0206932_1018_pt1 | contig 44830 bp, 41 predicted proteins | sample Alteio_BWOrgHeat_18_FD_153244 | JGI IMG/M metagenome (GOLD analysis project Ga0206932, IMG submission 153244) | Enriched cells from forest soil in Barre Woods Harvard Forest LTER site, Petersham, Massachusetts, United States -... | ecosystem: Environmental > Terrestrial > Soil > Temperate forest >...
ATTATTACACCAGGCTGGGTTGATGTTTTTTCTCATGCCTGCGATCCGGGTTATGAATTTCGGGAAACATTGGAAACATGTACTGAAGCCGCAGCAGCCGGAGGTTTTACAACAATATTTACTTTGCCTGATACAAACCCTGTAGTTGACAATAAAACACAGGTTGAATATATTAAGCAAAAATCAGCAGGCTTAAAAATTCAGGTTTATCCTTTAGGAAATATTTCAAAAAAGAGTGAGGGAAAAGAGTTGGCCGAAATGTATGATATGCGCCAAAGCGGCGCAATTGCTTTTACTGACGGCTTGCAGCCTGTACAAAATGCAGGTTTATTTTTAAAAGCATTGCAGTACATAAAAGCATTTAATGGAATTATTATTCAACTTCCGCAAGACAAAAGCATAGGTGCTCAAGGACTGATGAATGAAGGCGTAACTTCTACCCGGCTTGGCTTGCCCGGTATTCCTGCAATTGCTGAAGAATTGATTATTGCGAGAGATATTGAATTAGCAGCTTATACAAATTCTGCTTTGCATTTTACAGGCATTACAACTGAAAAATCTGTTGAATGCATTAAAGCAGCAAAACAAAAGGGCTTAAATATTACCTGCTCCGTTACACCATATCATTTGTTTTTTTGCGATGAAGATTTGAAAAGCTACAATTCAAATTTAAAAGTAAATCCACCATTGCGTAAGCGTAGCGATATGCTTGCTTTGCGAAAAGCTGTTGAAGATGGCTGGATTGATTGTATTGCTTCACATCACATACCGCAGGACTGGGATAATAAAACCTGCGAGTTTGAATATGCTAAGCCTGGAATGATCGGCTTGCAAACTTCTTATGCTGCAATACAAACCGTATTGCCTGAACTGGCGCCTGAAAGAATTGCAGCGCTTTTTTCAATTAATGCAAGAAAAATATTTCAGTTGGATGAAATAAAAATTGAAGAGGGCAGAAAAGCAGAATTTACATTGTTCAATACAAATGAGTTTACTTTTACCAAAGAAAAGAATAAAAGCAAATCGCAGAATTCAGCATTTATAAATATTCCTTTGAAGGGGAATGTTATTGGCATATTCACAAAAGGAAATTTAATTTTAAATAACTAATAATTTTATGGAAACTAAAGTAACAACACCGCAGATAAAGGGCCTCATTATCTCACTTGTACTAATTGTATATGGCTTAATAATATATTTTGTTGATGGCATGAAACATCCTGAGCTTTCTTATGTACAATATGCACTTTTTTTAGCCGGGATTATTTGGGCTTGTGTTAGTTATTCAAACCAATTAAATGCGAACGTTACATTTGGAAATCTTTTTGCACATGGGTTTAAAACAACAGCTGTTATTACCGTAATTACGTTGATTTATACAGTTCTTGCTTTTAAGGTTTTGTTTCCGGAAATGGTTGATAAAAGCATAGAAATGACAAGACAAAAACTGGAAGCAAGCGGAAAAGTTACTGATAGCCAGATTGATCAACAGACCACGATGATGAAAGATCATTTCACTTTATTTGCAGTTGTTGGAATTATTATAGGCTCTGCAATTATTGGTGCGGTAAGTTCATTAATCGGCGCAGCAGTTGCAAAGAAAAAGCCGCAGGATCCTTTCGGTAATCAAGCAATTTAACCATGGATTTATCAATTGTTATTCCTTTATATAATGAAGAAGAATCTTTACCTGAATTATCGGAATGGATTACGCGTGTAATGAATGAAAATAATTTCTCTTACGAAGTAATTATGGTAGATGACGGCAGTACGGATAATAGTTGGGATGTAATTGAAAGAATCAGCGCAAACAATCCAAATTTCAAAGGCATAAAGTTTCAGCGCAACTATGGTAAATCCGCTGCGTTGAATGAAGGTTTTAAAGCAGCTAAAGGTGATGTGGTTATAACGATGGATGCAGACATGCAGGATTCTCCTGATGAAATTCCTGAATTGCGCAGAATGATTCGCGAAGACAATTATGATATGGTTAGCGGATGGAAGAAAAAACGTTTTGACAATAGGCTCACTAAAAATCTTCCTTCAAAAATTTTTAATGCGGCAGCAAGAAGTATCTCGCATATACCTTTGCACGATTTTAATTGCGGCTTAAAAGCGTATCGCAGAAAGGTTGTAAAAAGCATTGAAGTATATGGTGAAATGCATCGCAACATTCCTGTATTAGCAAAGTGGGCAGGCTTTAGAAAGATCGGCGAAAAGGTGGTTGAACATCGTCCAAGAAAATATGGCGTAACAAAGTTTGGATGGGAAAGATTTATTAATGGCTTTCTTGATCTTTCTACATTAACCTTTGTTGGCCGTTTTAGCAAAAGACCAATGCATTTTTTTGGTTTATATGGAACATTATTTTTCTTGTTTGGTTCGTTAAGCAGTTTGTTTTTAATCATCGAAAAGTTAACGCATAAAGAATACGGATTAACAAACAAACCTCTTTTTTATATAGCCCTTGCAGTAATGATAATGGGGATGCAATTGTTTCTTGCGGGCTTTATTGCTGAACTTATTGCGCGCAATGCAGCTGATAGAAATAATTATCTCATTGAAAGAAAAATAGGAATTAATTAATGGCATCTGTTGTCATTATAGGTCCTGCTTACCCTTTACGTGGCGGTCTCGCATCTTTTGATGAAAGATTAGCAAGAGAATTTCAATCACAGCAATTTGATACAACTATTTATACTTTCTCCTTACAATATCCATCATTCTTATTTCCGGGTACATCACAATATTCAAATGAACCAGCACCAGGTAATTTAAATATAAAAGTGTGCATCAATTCAATCAACCCGCTTAACTGGATAAAAGTTGGAAAGGAATTAAAAAAATCAAAACCTGATATAATCGTTGTGCGTTATTGGCTGCCTTTTATGGGTCCATGTTTTGGAACGATATTACGCATCGCTAAAAAGAATCATCATACAAAAATTATTTGTATTGCAGATAATGTGTTGCCACATGAAAAAAGAATTGCTGATAAACAATTCACTTCATACTTTTTAAAATCCGTTGATGCTTTTATAACAATGAGTGAAAAAGTCTTAGACGACCTGAGATTATTTACAAACAAACCGGCAAAAAAAATTATACATCCTCTATATGATAATTTTGGCGAAAGGATTGAAAAAACTGAAGCAAGAAAATACTTAGGATTAAATGTTAATGATAAAATTATTTTGTTCTTTGGTTTTATAAGAAAGTATAAAGGGTTGGATATTTTATTAGAAGCAATGAATGTGTTGAAGAACAGGTCAACAGTCAACGGTCAACAGTCAGCAGATATTAAACTTTTAATTGCCGGTGAATTTTATGAAGACCGTAAATTATATGATGCAATAATTGAAAAACATCGACTCCAATCAAACATCATCTTAAGAACAAATTTTATCAGTGATAGCGAAGTGAAGTATTATTTAAGTGTTGCGGATTTTGTTATTCAGCCTTACAGGAATGCAACGCAAAGCGGTGTTACGCCACTTGCTTATCATTTTGAAAAGCCAATGCTGGTAACAAATGTTGGCGGGTTACCTTCACTGGTGCCAAATGGAAAAGCCGGGTTGATTGCTGAGCCAAACGCAGAAGACCTTGCAAAAAAAATTTTAGATTTATACAACACAGGTGAAGCATATTTTTTGCCACATTTGCGCGAAGAAAAAAAGAAATACAGCTGGAATGTTTTGGTTGATACGATTAAGTCGTTTGCTAATCAAGTTAAAAGTCAAAATTAAAAAATATCAACCTGCAATTTTGACTTTTGCCTTTTTAATTTTGAATTTATATTATGATTTACAGAAGCAGAGCTCCATTAAGAATTGGTTTGGCTGGCGGCGGTACAGATGTTTCGCCGTATAGCGATGAATTTGGTGGCGCTATTTTAAATGCAACCATCTCGCACTATGCACATGCAGTGATTGAACCTAATGAAAACGGAATCAGAATACAGGCAATGGATCGCAAAGAAGAACAGTTGCATGAATGCAATAATATTTTGCAAACAGATGGAACATTAGATTTGCATAAAGGAGTTTTCAACCGCATTCAAAAAGACTTTGGAATTCCAAATAAAAACTTTTGTTTAACAACTTACGTTGATGCGCCTGCGGGAAGTGGCTTAGGAACTTCATCAACGTTAATGGTGGCAATAATTGGCGCTTTTACAGAGATGTTGAAATTGCCTTTGGGCGAATATGATATTGCTCATTATGCTTATGAAATTGAGCGTAAAGATTTACAACTTGCCGGTGGTAAACAAGATCAATATGCGGCAACATTTGGCGGTGTAAACTTTATGGAGTTTTATGAAGACGATAAAGTGATCGTAAATCCTTTGCGCATTCGCAATGAATATTTGCATGAGTTGGAAAATAATTTGGTCTTATATTTTACATCTACAAGCCGTGAATCTGCAACCATCATTAAAGAACAACAAAAAAATGTGTTGCAGAAAAACGAAAAATCAATTGAAGCCATGCACCAATTAAAAGAGCAGGCACGCAGAATGAAAGAGGCTTTGTTGCGTGGAAGATTGAATGAGATCGGCGAAATTCTTGATTTTGGTTTTCAGCAAAAAAGGAATATGGCGCATAATATTTCGAACAGTTCTATTGAAGAAATTTATGAAGCTGCGAAAAAAGCCGGTGCAACAGGCGGTAAAATAAGTGGTGCAGGAGGCGGCGGTTTCATGACATTCTATTGCCCGCTTAATACACGTTATAAAGTGATGGAAACATTAAGCAGTTTTGGCGGACAAATAAAACCTTATCAATTTACCAAACAAGGTTTAACTACGTGGACAACACAATAACAATAATAAACAGCGCACAGTTTTTACAACAGATCATTGATGATTGCACAAAAAAATTCAAATCAATTTCTGCTGAATCATGGTCTGATAAACCTTTGTCAAACAAATGGAGCAGAAAAGAAATACTCGGCCATTTATGCGATAGCGCCATGAATAATATCAGGCGCTTCGTAGTTAGCCAGTATGAAGAGAATAACGTTATTGTTTATCAGCAGGATGATTGGGTTGCTTCGCAGGATTATCAATCAGAAAATTATCAAAACATAATTTCTTTGTGGAAATTATTGAATGAACAGATCATAAAAATCATTAAAAAAATTCCACAGGAAAAATTAAAGAATACTTGTAAAACACCGGAAGAACATTCTATCATTTGGCTGATTGAAGATTATATCAAACATCTCAATCATCATCTAAATCAAATTTTAAACTAATGAGTGATCAAATAAAAAATATCATCAGCGCATCAATCGAAACAAAACAACAAATTTTAAATGATGAAGCATTTATCAAAAAAATTGAAGACACAGTTGATGTAATTGTAAAAGCATTTCAACAAGGCAAAAAAGTTTTGTTTTGCGGTAACGGCGGCAGCGCTGCAGATGCGCAGCATTTAGCGGCAGAATTTTCAGGCCGTTTTTATAAAGATCGCAAGGCATTGCCATCTGAAGCTTTGCATTGCAATACTTCGTATTTAACCGCGGTAGCTAATGATTATAGTTATGATGTTATTTATGCACGGCTTGTTGAGGGCATAGGTGTTGAAGGAGATGTGTTGATTGGTTTAAGCACATCCGGCAATTCAGGCAACATCATTAAAGCGTTTGAAGCTGCACATAAAAACAAAATGATCACGATCGGCTTTACAGGCTCAACCGGTGGCAAGATGAAAGATCACAGCGATTATCTTTTCAATGTGCCTTCAACTGACACGCCACGCATACAGGAAAGTCATATTCTTATTGGTCATATTATTTGCCAGTTGGTGGAAGAAAAATTATTCTAGCCCCGACCCTAAAGGGAGTTATTTAAAGTTGTTAATAAAGTCGTTTTTCAAAATATATAATGAATCAAGAACCTCACGCTGTCAAAAACTCCCCTTCAGGGGATGGGGGCATTATTATACTTGCCGGCGGACTTGGAACAAGATTACGCAGCGTTATTTCTGATTTACCAAAATGTATGGCGCCAATTAATGACAAACCATTTATTGGTTATGTAATTGATTTTTTTCAACAACAAGGCATGAACGATTTTATTTTTTCTGTTGGATATAAGTATGAACCTATTGAAGAATATTTAAACACTCAATTATCAACTGTCAATTATCAATTGTCAATTGAAAATGAACCATTAGGAACCGGCGGTGCTATAAAAAAAGCATGTTCATTAGCCGCAGATAAAAATGTTTTTATAACAAATGGAGACACATTATTTAAAGCAAACATTTCATCATTACAAAAATTTCATCAACAAAAAAATGCAAATTGCACGCTTGCTTTAAAACCAATGAAAAATTTTAACCGTTATGGCGTGATTGAATTAAATGAAGATGATTCTATTAAAAGTTTCAATGAAAAGAAATATTACGAACAAGGTTTGATTAACGGTGGTTTATATATGTTAAATGTTGAATCATTTTTAAAAGAATCATTCCCTGAAAAATTTTCTTTTGAAACTGGTTATCTCGAAAAATATTATCATCAGCATAAAATGTTTGGCTTAATACAGGATGAATATTTTATTGATATTGGTATTCCCGAAGATTATGAAAGGGCGAAAAGAGAGTTGTAAGTTGTATGTTATAAGTTTTAAGTTAAAAACCATTTTAAATTTTAAATTTTGAGTTTTGACTTTAATCAGATTGATAAAAGCTGGACGCTTTTCCTCGACCGTGATGGTGTTATAAATGTTGAAAAAAAAGGAACTTATGTTTTAAAGTTAAACGGGTTTGTTCTTTCGGATGGATTACAGGTTGCCATGCAAAAACTATCATCTGTTTTTGGTTTGATATTCGTTGCTACCAACCAGCGCGGAATTGCAAAAGGCACTGTGCAACTCGAAGACCTTCAAAGCATACATGCATATATGCTTGAAGAAATAAACAAACATTCAGGCCGTATTGACAAAATTTATTTTTGTGGAGATTTGCACGATGAAAGCCCCAACCGTAAACCAAATCCAGGTATGGCTTTGCAGGCAAAAAAAGATTTTCCTCAAATTGACTTTTCCAAAAGCATAATGGTTGGTAATACTTTAAGTGATATGCTTTTTGCACGCAATGCAGGCATGCACTCTGTTTTTATTCCATCAACTGAGCCAGAGGTTCCTTTTCCGCATGAATTAATTGATGCACGTTTTAATTCTCTGCTAGATTTTGCTAATGCTGTTCATCATTAATGAAAAACTAAATTTCAATTTTCATACAATAAAGCTATTCTTAGCCGTTATGAGATAGTATTTTCGCAAAGCATGTTCCGCTATATTTTAACCATTACACTATTTTTTTCAGCAGCAGCAAAAGGACAGATAAGTGCTGAAAATTTAAAGTTCTTGAAATCACAGGAAGATAGTTTGCAGTTGTATAGTCATGAGATGATCTTCGATTCGTTTGCTGAAAACCGGTTTCATTATGATAGTGTTTTTATTCGTAAGCTTGTACAAGCTTTAAAAACACCTTATTCGTTTGAATATCCTTTTGATTCTGTTGTTACCATTTCACGTTTATATGCGCCGGATAGTACATTCAAAATTTTTACCTGGCAAATTCAACGCGATGAAAGTTATTATCACCAGGAAGGCACTATTCAAATGAAAACAAAAGATGGTTCATTAAAATTATTTCCTTTGTTTGATGTGTCTGATTACACAAGTACGCCAACTGACTCTATTCGTTCTAACAGCAACTGGATAGGAGCTTTATATTATAATATTGTTATGAAAGAATTTAAAGGCAAAAAATATTATACGCTTTTTGGATATGATGATAATGACATGAGCAGCACACGCAAGTGGCTTGAAGTATTAACGTTTAATGCAAGTGGTCAGCCTGTTTTTGGCGGCAGTTATTTTGATTATAAAGATGATGAATTAAAAGTGCCGCAGCCTGTTGACCGCTTTCTTTTTGAATATGAAAAAGATGCCCGGGCAAGATTGGTGTATGATCCTGATATGGACATGATCGTATTTGATCATTTGATCAGCGAAAGCAACGAGCCGCAAAAAAAATTTACATTAATCCCGGATGGAGATTACGAAGGTTTTAAATGGCAAAATGGTAAATGGGAACATGTTGACAAAATATTTAACCAGGCATTGAAGGATGGTGAAGCGCCAAGGCCGCAACCTTTATTTAATCAAAACGGAAGCAGCATAAAACCACCTGATAATAATTAATTTCTTTCTCCAAAAATTAAACTTCCAATACGTATCATTGTGCTTCCTTCTTCAATTGCAATTTTATAATCGGCAGTCATGCCTATAGAAAGAGTTTGTAGTTTAAAGTTTTCGGTTTTTAGTTTTAATTGAAGTGATTTCAAATATTGAAATTCTTTTGTTATTTGATTTTTATCGTTTGTAAAACTTGCCATTCCCATTAAGCCAACAATATTTACATTCTTTATTGTCGAATTGTCGAATTGACGAATTATCTCATTCAACTCATTTTCATCCAAACCAAATTTTGTTTCTTCCTGTGCAATATGAATTTGTAATAAGCAATTCGTAGTCTTATTTATTTTTTCCGATTGTTTATTTATTTCTTTCAGCAATTTCAAGCTATCAACTCCATGAATTAAATGTACAAAGCTGATAATTTGTTTTATTTTATTGCTTTGTAAATGACCAATAAAATGCCAGCGAATATCTTTGGGTAATTGCTCTTCTTTTTCAATTAACTCCTGTACATAATTTTCTCCAAAATCTCTTTGCCCAAGATTATATAATGCGAGAATATCTTCAACAGGCTTTGTTTTGCTTACTGCAACAAGTGTTATGTTTTTTGATTTACATTCTTCGATTAAATCGCTATATGCTTTAAGATTCATTTTTGAATTTTTACTTTTGAATTTCGGCTTAATAACAAGTATTCAAGTAATAAACAATCATTCCATGCGGGACAATAATGATTGTACATTAATAAACGCAGGTTGATAAAATCTTCTTTCCATGGTTGTTTAAAATAAGATGGAATATTGCCAATGAAAAAGGGCAGATCATTCTGCTCAATGTTTCTAAAATCATTTATGCTGATGTTGAGTTGTTGTGGTTGCTGATTCCATTGTATTAATGCAGACGATAGAATCATTTTTTCAAATGTATTTTCTGTTGATTGCAAACGCTGCTGTGCAATTGTAATGAGCTGAGGTTTGATTGCTTCTAATGCGTTAATCGGTTTGATGCTCATCAATCTTGCAAGATGATATAAGATAATTGATGTGTTTCCATAATAAGGTGAAACAAATGCAGGATGGTTTTCTATATCATTTCGCTGAATTGTTTTTATTATATATGTAAGGCTTGCGCTGTCTGCTTTTGTCCATTGCAAATTAGTTTGCTGAACAAAACTTAGTACGTTGCACATAACACTTACATCAAACACAACTGGGAATTTTTTTCCAAACCAGGTTGAGTAAGCACTGTCATTTTTATAAACTTTATATGTTGTTTTCAGCGGTGGTTTTAAATTAATGTATGCCTGCATCAACTGGTGCAATGCTTCTGCAGAATCTTTGTTTTCATCGTTCATTAATAAACCTAAAACCGTATCATCCATATCATCAGGTAAACTGCTGTTGCCTTTAAAAATGGGTAACCACCAGCTGTAATGAAATTTGGTTGCTGTATCTGTTCTCCAGAAGTTATAGGTGTTGCGGGTTTTGTTTTTAAAATATTTTGATGCTCTTGTGCTTCGTGCAATTATGCTATCGCATGTAACTTTTTGTTCAGACGAAAACTTATCATAGTTAGCTTTTAGAACATAAACAATAAGTGTATTGAAAAAAATAGTATTGTCTTTCTTTTTTGTTTTGAAATTTCTACTGGCGTTAATGTAAGATGGAAAGATGCCGTCAAGAAAATAATTGTTTCGCTTCAGTTGTTGCGTTTCTATTTTATCGAGAAGATAATCAGTGGTGAGGGTGTCTTGTGCTATAATTTTTGTGTTGATGAAAACTAAAATTATAAATGTGGCCAAGCATTTTAATAACATGCAACCATTTTTAGGATCAGATGCCCGATCGGAGTCGGGCATGACGTGTAAGTGGTTGTGTCTTGATCTAAAAATATTTTGATGCAAGAAATTTCTAACACTCTTGCCCGTCCTTCCCACGAAAGTGGGAATCTGATCTTGTACGATTGTTCGACATCTTCTGAAATGAACGAGTATAAAAATTATTAGATTTTGCCTTACGTTGAAATGACATTTTTCTAACGCAATCCATCGCTGCCATGAAAGGCCAAAAGTACAAGGGAGTGACACAACAGTTGATGCCATGAAATACCAAAGCTTGTTACCAAAAAATTTAATGTACAAGAACATGCGTTTGTTTAATGATTCCCATTACAAAAACACTTTGCACATGACCAATGTTTTCTTCCTGGCTTAATTTGTTTACATGAAAATCATAGTAAGCGTCCATATTCTCTGCCATTACTTTCAGCATAAAATCAAACTCGCCGCTGATGTTATAACACTCAACAACTTCAGGCATGCTTTGTATCATCTTTATAAATTTCGTTCCGGCATTTTTGCTATGTTGTTTAAGCGACACATAACAGATCACCATCAAACCTTTTTTCACTTTTGAATGATCTACCAGCGTTGCATATTGTTTTATTACGCCAGCTTCTTCCATGCGTTTGATGCGCTCATGCACAGGTGTTGTACTTAAATGAATTTTATCGGAAATTTCTTTAACAGTTGTGCGCGCATTATGCTGCAGCAGTTTTAGTATCGCCATATCTTTTTCATCAATACTAAAACCGGTGATAGCGGATTCCTCTTTTTTAACGACTTTTGACATAGAAAATTAGATAATTATTCTGCTAAACAGTATTAAACGTTAAGTCTGTTCCAAAATTAATGAAATAAATATTATTTTATTCTACTTAATTACTTTTGCTGTTCTAAATAAAATATATGTCAACTGTAACACAAAACATTGATTTAAGTCTTCCATACAAAGTGAAAGATATTTCACTTGCCGAATGGGGACGCAAAGAAATAAAATTGGCCGAAGCTGAAATGCCTGGCTTAATGTCGCTTCGTGCTGAATATGGCGCAAGTAAACCTTTGAAAGGCGCACGTATTGCAGGTTGTTTGCACATGACCATTCAAACTGCAGTATTAATTGAAACATTAATTGAATTAGGTGCTGAAGTTAAATGGAGTTCGTGTAATATTTTTTCAACACAGGATCATGCTGCTGCAGCAATTGCTGCTGAAGGCATTGGTGTTTATGCATGGAAAGGTGAAACGATTGAAGAAGCTGACTGGTGTATTGAACAAACACTATTTTTCGGCAGTTATGATCGTCCATTAAATATGATTTTGGATGATGGTGGTGACTTAACCAACATTGTGTTTGATAAATATCCTGAACTCATTCAAAATATAAAAGGTTTAAGCGAAGAAACGACAACAGGTGTGCATCGTTTATATGAAAGAATGGCGAAAGGTACATTACCAATGCCTGCCATTAATATTAATGATAGTGTTACCAAATCAAAATTTGATAACAAATATGGTTGTAAAGAAAGTTTGGTTGATGCTATACGCCGGGCAACTGATATAATGATGGCTGGTAAAGTTGCAGTAGTTGGCGGTTATGGTGATGTAGGTAAAGGTTCTGCTGCTTCATTGCGTGGTGCTGGTTGCCGTGTAATTGTTACAGAGATCGATCCTATTTGTGCTTTGCAAGCTGCAATGGACGGTTATGAAGTGAAGAAAATGATTGATGCAGTTAAAGAAGCTGATATTATTGTTACAGCAAGTGGTTGCCGCGATTTAATTACGGGTGAACATTTCCGTTTGATGAAAGACAAAGCGATCGTTTGTAATATCGGACACTTTGATATTGAAATTGATGTTGCATGGTTGAACGATAACTATGGTAATACAAAGAATGAAATTAAACCACAGGTTGATCTTTATACAATAGAAGACAGAGATGTAATTCTTTTAGCTGAAGGTCGTTTGGTGAATTTAGGTTGTGCAACAGGTCATCCTTCATTTGTAATGAGTAATTCATTTACAAACCAGGTGTTAGCACAAATTGAATTGTGGTTAAACGCTGATAAGTATGAAAATAAAGTGTACGTTCTTCCTAAACATCTGGATGAAAAAGTTGCACGGTTACATTTGAAAAAGATAGGTGTTGAGTTAGAAGAATTAACAACAGCACAATCAGAATATTTGGATATTCCTCAGAATGGTCCTTTCAAATCTGAGTTGTACAGATATTAAGCCGAAACCCCGGCCCTAAAGGGAGTTATTCAAAAAGGTTCTCAAATTTTGAGAACCTTTTTCTATTTATAAAGGTTTTGCTTCAATAAAATTTTAGAATAAATCAGCGACCTGCTTAACTCCCTTTAGGATTGGGGCAACTATTGCGGTTTCGAAATATACCTCACCAAACTTCTTTTTGCAATTGGTAATAATGTCTCCTCAACAGGTAAGCTAATGTTTGCTTCAATTGCATACACAGCAGGATTAGGTAACTGCGAACGGTTGCGTACCAAGTCCGTTTTTATATGTTCAAAAGTATTGGCTATGCTGCGGTACCACGTATCAATAAACTCTGTGCGTATGCTGCGGAATTTCTCATCATGCTTTTCATAAATACTTAAGCGATACTGATAAATACGCGTTAATGAAACAGCACTGCTGAGAAAAAAATAACCTTCATTTTGCTCAAGCGGAATAATGCCCACCGGCGAAATCTTCAGTTTGTCTTCAATCAATTCATATAACTCTGTTCCGTTATTAATTGTTGAACGCATTTTTAGCGCAGCATAATTAATTATCTCTTCCAGTTGTTGCATCAGCTCTTCATCATCCATCATTTGTTCATATAAAACCTGCAGTTTCTGCATCTGGATTCCTGTAAGTTTTTTTGGAAATTGTTCCTGCAAGAATTTTTTATTCTCCCGAAACGCAACCAGGTTATTATAATGAAATATTACATCTGCGAGTTGCGGATACAATTTATGTTCATCAAAATATTTATTTACTTCCTGCAGGTAAGCGAGCAATGTATATTTCTTCAACTCAAAATCAATATAGCCATCTGCAAACCATGTTTCTGATAATGATTTCATCCCTTTCAATTTTAATTTAAATTACTGAAATTTAAAACAACGATAATTGTTATTAAGCTGTTTTAAATAAATACGTAATAAAAGTATTTTTAATTGCTTATTAAGTATTAGAAGTGTAAAATTTGTGATTATTTGCTCCCAACATAATTGCGGTTGAACCTTAATAAAGCAATTATACCTGGAATTTAGGAACTGAAGTTCATAAACTGCGAACAAAAAAACTTTGCTGCTTACCTTCGTAGCATTATGGAGTTTTACCGCAAAGATTTATCAAACGAACAGCTTATAGATTTTTATAAAGCCTTGCTTATACCGCGCATGATCGAAGAAAAAATGCTGGTATTATTGCGGCAGGGAAAAATCTCAAAATGGTTTAGCGGAATAGGGCAGGAAGCAATTTCAGTTGGCGCAACCCTTGCTTTAAAGCATGATGAATGGATCATGCCGCTGCATCGCAATCTTGGTGTGTTTACAACACGCAGTATGCCGCTGCATAAATTATTTATGCAATGGCAGGGCAGTGCAGAAGGTTATAGTAAAGGACGGGAACGCAGTTTTCATTTTGGAAATAAGACGCATCATATCTGCGGAATGATATCGCACCTTGGCCCGCAACTGGCAATTGCAGACGGTGTTGCATTGGCTCATAAATTAAAAAGAGAAGATAAGGTTTCATTAGCATTTACAGGTGAAGGAGGAACAAGTGAAGGTGATTTTCATGAAGCATTAAATGTGGCTGCTGTATGGGATTTGCCTGTAATATTTTTAATTGAAAATAATGGCTATGGTTTAAGTACGCCAACACATGAGCAATATCGCTGTGAAAATTTAGTTGACCGTGCAAAAGGTTATGGAATAGAAGGCGTGCAGATTGATGGCAATAATATTTTAACGGTTTATGATACTATCAAAGGAATAAGGGATTATTGTATCGCCAATCAAAAACCATATTTGGTAGAATGCACGACATTCAGAATGCGTGGCCACGAAGAAGCCAGCGGTACTAAGTACATTCCGGCTCATTTGTTTGAAGAATGGAAAGAAAAAGATCCTGTAATAAATTTTGAAAAATATTTATTGCATGAAGAAGTATTAGCGCAGGAAGCTATTGAATCAATTAAACAGGAAACAAAAAGTTATATTGACGAAGAACTTGTTGAGGTTAATGCATCGTCAATTATAATAAATACTGAAAATGAGTTAAAAGATGTATACGCTGATAAGTCAGCGGTTAATGGTCAACGCTCAACAGTAAAAGTGATTGATAATGCAGACCTGTCAACTGTCAGCTATCAACAGTCAACTGATAAGCGTTTCATCAATGCAATCAGCGATGGATTAAAGCAAAGCATGGAGCAACATCCAAACTTAATTTTAATGGGGCAGGATATTGCAGAATATGGCGGTGCATTTAAAATTACAGAAGGCTTTGTTGAGATGTTTGGTAAAGAACGTGTGCGTAATACACCTATTTGCGAAAGCGCAATTGTTGGCGCCGCTTTAGGCTTAAGCCTCGAAGGTTTTAAAGTAATGATGGAAATGCAGTTTGCAGATTTTGCAAGTGTAGGATTTAATCAGATTGTAAATAATCTTGCAAAGATTCACTATCGTTGGAATCAGCATGCAGATGTGGTGATAAGAATGCCAACAGGCGCAGGCGTTGGCGCAGGGCCATTTCACTCGCAAAGCAATGAAGCCTGGTTTGTGCACACACCGGGATTAAAAATTGTTTATCCATCAACACCGGTTGATGCAAAAGGCTTATTGATTGCTGCTTTGAATGATCCGAATCCTGTTCTGTATTTTGAACATAAAGCTTTATACAGAAGCATCAGCGGCAATGTACCTGATGAATATTACGAAATAGAAATTGGGAAAGCACGAGTAGTTCAGTATGGTGATGACATCAGCATAATAACTTATGGAAGCGGCGTACATTGGGTGCTTGAATATACAAATGCACATCAAGATATTTCGATTGATATTGTAGATTTAAGAACACTGTTGCCTTTGGATTATGAAGCAATAAAAGCAAGCATTGAACGCACAGGAAAAGCTTTGATCTTGCATGAAGACACTTTAACCGGTGGTATTGGCGGCGAAATTGCAGCATGGATAAGTGAACATTGTTTTGAAATGCTGGATGCACCTGTTGTGCGTTGCGCATCTTTAGATACACCTGTTCCTTTCAATATTGAATTAGAAAAAAACTTTTTGGCAAAAGCAAGGTTAGAAGAAAGCATTGAAAAGCTGATAAATTATTAGTTAAGTAACAACATTAACGTTGAATCTCTACAACATAATATTTTTATATCAGTAATAGAGTTTTAACGGTTTGCAGCAGCTAAGTCATACATCAACACAGGTTATCTTTGCGCAAAATTTTATAGATGGAAGGCAAAAAAGTAAGTGAAAGTTCTACGGTAATGAATGAAATTGTATTGCCCAACGATACAAATGTTTTTGGTAATCTCATGGGCGGCAGGCTTATGTACTGGATGGATATTGCGGCCGGTATTGCAGCGGTTAAGCATTGCAATGCGCCATGCATGACAGCGAGTGTTGACAACCTGAGTTTCAAAAATCCCATTAAGCTGGGAAATGTGGTGCATATTGAAGCGAAGGTTACAAGAGCTTTTAACACCTCAATGGAAATACATTTAAAGGTTTGGGGAGAAGATAATTTACATCAATACAGTTATGAAAGCAATGAAGCTTATTTTACTTATGTGGCGCTTGACCCCAACAATAAACCAAGACCAGTGCCTGCTTTAATTCCTGAAACAAAAGAAGAAAATTTATTGTTTGAAGGCGCTTTAAGAAGAAGACAGGTGCGCCTTATTCTTGGCGGTAAAATGAAACCGGATGATGCAAGCGAATTAAAAGCGTTGTTTACAAATTCAGAAGTTTAAATGTTTCAATTCAGTTAAGGTTTGAAACACTGTAACATGGAAACTTTCATAAACGATTGTTAATAGCATTCCCGGCTTGTGTAATAATAAAAGTTCCAACATCTTTTTCAAAACAAATTTATATTATGAAGAAAATAATTTTAGCGCTCTCTGCAAGTTTATGTTTGATTATTGCAAACGCCCAAACTATTGATAATACAATTAAACAGCGCACAATTAATGTAAACGGCTCATCCGAGTTAGAAATTACTCCTGATCAGATTTATGTTGGTATTGAACTGCGTGAATACAATAAAAAAAATGGAGATAAAGTTGATATTGAAACTATCCGTAACCAGTTTTTAACCGCAGTAAAAAGTATGAACATTGCTGATACAGATGTTGTGGTGCAGGGTTATTCAGGATGGGATGGAAACTACTGGTGGTACCAAAAAAATAAAAAGAAAAATCCTGATATGAAAGCAGGTGTAACGTATGAAGTGAAAGTTAAAACTGTTGACGATATGGATAAACTGGTTGATAAATTAGATGATGAAGCCACGCAAAATTTTTATCTCAGCCGCACCTCGCACAGCAACATGGATTCAATAAAAAAGCAATTAAAGATACAGGCTATAAAGGCAGCGAAAGATAAGGCAGTTTACCTGGCAGCCGCCTTAGGAGAAGGTGTTGGGCAGGCACTTACTATTAATGATCCTAATGAGAGTGGCGATTATCCGCGGCCAATGTATGCGAATGTTATGACGAAAGCGGTGAATCAAGACGCAGAATCCGCACCCATGAATGTTGATTTCAAAAAAATAAAAATTCAATATGATGTAAATGTGATTTTTGAACTGAAATAATTTATAAACATTTTATTTAATCAGCAGGTTATAAATTACTTCCTGCTGATTTTTTATGTTACAAGCTTTGTAATTCTATTAAACTTCGTTGTGTCACTCACTTGTACTGCAACAATTCTATTCAGCAATAATCCTTATTTTCATTTTACTTTATTATAACTGTTACATTGAATGATCAACGATTTATTATACCAGGTTGCGCTAACGCTTATACCAAATATTGGCTGTGTTCAGGCTAAAACATTAATAGAGCATTATGGCAATGCAGAAGCTGTGTTCAAAGCGAAGAAAAAAGAATTAAGTTCAATAGAAAATATTGGTTTAATAAGAGCAGCCAACATAAAAGCATTTGAAGATTTTTCAGAAGCCGAGAATGAAATAAAGTTTATCGAAAAATATAAAATACAACCGCTGTTTATAACTGATAAAAGTTACCCGCAACGTTTATTAAATTGTTATGATCCGCCTGCGCTTTTATATTATCGAGGCAATGCAGATTTGAATGCTTCAAAAATTATCAGCATCATCGGCACTAGAAATAACACAGATTATGGAAAGCATGCCACAGAAAAATTAGTGAATGAATTAAAAGATATGAATGTTTTAATTGTAAGCGGTTTGGCTTTTGGCATTGATGCCATCGCACATAAATCTGCTTTGCAAAATGAATTGGAAACTGTTGCTGTGCTTGCACACGGCTTGCATACAATTTATCCGCAGCAGCATAAAACACTGGCAAAAGAAATAACACAGCAAGGTGGGTTGCTTACTGAATTTCGCAATGGCGAAAAACCTGATAAACATAATTTTCCAAAACGCAACCGCATAGTTGCAGGCATGGCTGATGCAACTGTTGTAATTGAAACTGCCATTAAAGGCGGCAGCATGATAACGGCAGAACTTGCCAATAATTACAACCGTGATGTGTTTGCTGTGCCCGGGAAAATAACAGATCCAAAAAGTGCGGGCTGTAATTATTTAATTCAAAATAATAAAGCAGTTTTATTTACAGATGCAAAAGAATTAATGGAGAGCTTGGGCTGGCAATCAAAAAAAATAAATAAACAACAACAGAGAGAATTATTCATTGAATTAAGCGATGATGAAAAAATAATTATCCATATTCTTAAAGAAAAAAACACCACACATATTGATGAAATAAACATTAGAAGCAATCTTAGCAGCAGTTCTGTTGCAGCTGCTATTTTAAATTTAGAATTGCAAAATGTAATTGCTGGTTTGCCGGGAAAAATGTACAAAATATTATAATTGGAACCTGGTGAATAACAAACCTGTATTCTGCAACCCGAATCCAACATCAGATACTTACTTTTGCGGCAAAATTGATCTCAATGCAAAAGGATACTGCTGTTTTCTCGCTCATTCAAAAAGAACTTGAACGTCAAAGAAGAGGAATTGAATTAATTGCCAGCGAAAATTTTGCAAGCCTGCAAACCATACAGGCAATGGGCAATGTAATGACGAATAAGTATGCTGAAGGTTATCCGGGACGCCGCTATTATGGCGGTTGTGAAGTAGTAGATGAAAGCGAACAGCTTGCTATTGATCGTTTAAAACAGATTTTTAATATTGAATATGCAAATGTGCAACCACATAGCGGGGCACAGGCAAATGCAGCAGTAATGTTGGCTGTGTTGCAACCTGGTGATGCTATACTTGGTTTGGATTTAAGTATGGGCGGCCATCTTACTCATGGTTCAGCAGTTAACTTCAGCGGCAAATTATATAAGCCGCATTTTTATGGAGTGAAAAAAGAAACCGGCACTGTGGATTATGAAATGCTGGAAGCAAAAGCAAGAGAAGTAAAACCAAAATTAATTGTTTGCGGCGCCAGTGCTTACAGCCGCGATTGGGATTATGCACGCATACGAAAAGTGGCTGATGAAGTTGGTGCATTGATAATGGCTGACATTGCGCATCCTGCAGGATTGATTGCAAAAAGATTATTGAACGATCCTTTTGATCATTGCCATATTGTAACATCAACAACACACAAAACTTTGCGCGGTCCCCGTGGTGGAATAATAATGGTGAGAAAAGATGTTGAAAACCCGTTGGGTTTAAAAGATAATAAAGGTAATGTGCGTCTTATGAGTAATGTGCTTGATATGGCCTTGTTTCCCGGAACGCAAGGCGGACCACTTGAACATATCATCGCTGCAAAGGCGATTGCATTTGGTGAAATTCTTACAGATGAATTTACTGATTATGCAAAACAGATCATTTCTAATGCACAGGCAATGGCAACAGCATTTCGCAACAAAAACTATAACAGTATCAGCGATGGAACGGACAATCATTTATTATTAATTGACCTGCGCAATAAAAATATTTCAGGCAAAAAAGCAGAACAGGTTTTAGGCAAGGCTGATATAACCGTAAATAAAAACATGGTGCCTTTTGATGATAAAAGTGCTTTTGTTACGTCAGGCATTCGTGTTGGCGTGCCTGCAGTTACCACACGTGGTATGAAAGAGGAACACATGCAATTTATTGTTGACAGCGTTGACGATTGTTTAATGCATGCCGATGATGAAACTTATCTTTCTAACATAAAAAAGAACGTGAACGAATTTATGCAACAGTTTCCGTTGTATCCTGAGTTAGGATGAGCCCTGAGATTTCGCATAGCATACGTAGGGTTGGTGAGGAGTTTCAATGCGTTAAATCATTATTTAGATTAATTCTGTTTTTCACCGGGATAACCAATTTTAATCCAGACCAAACATCATCAATAGCGCAAACTTTTATATCAACTAAACCGATTGATAATGCTGTGTTACGAATTTTATCTTCGGTAACATCGGTTGGAATTTTCGACGATTTCTTATACCATGATATCCAGATCATTCCGTCGGGTTCAATTTCATTTTTTAAGTGGTGAATATGTTTTTCGAGATCATTTGAAGTTTTTACAAACAAGTGAATGAAATTCTTCTTTGATTTTTTGTCGGTTAGAATTTTTATATCGATTGGCAAATCGGTAAATAATTTGAAATAATAATCAGGTTCGTTGATTAAACGAATTTTGAAACCGTTCTTAATTCCTAACTTTTTTGCAAGTGGTGTTGCTGAATAGCCAGCCATAAAAACTTATTGAATGAAAACTGCCGCCATGAAAAACATCAGTACAAGGGAGTGACACAACCGTGTTTAATTGAAATGCTGCAGCTGATTACATAAAATAAAATCACTTAAATGCCATAACGCTCTTTCAAAATATTTTTATGATGCAACAAGTGGCCATAAATAATAAACGCCAGCGCATTTACAGAAACAGGATTATTAGAAGCAGTTCCCATACGTTTTGTTTGTTCATCATTTAAGGCAAGCAAAAAAATATCGGTTGCAGCGCGGACAGCATTAAATTCCTGTTTCAAAGATGACAATGCACGTGTTTCTGCAAAACCATTTTTCACATAATCGTTTTCTTCAAATGAAGCTAATGGTGTTTCATCATTGCGGCTTATTCGCAATGCACGGTAAGCGAAAACACGCTCTGCATCTGTAAGATGTTGCAGCACTTGCTTTATTGTCCACTTATTTTCGGCATAAGCGAAATCTGCTTTATCATCAGGTAAACTGTTGTAAAATTCCTGCAAATCAAATGCATGGTTGTTTACAATTTCGCTAATTGAATTGCCTTGCGCCAATGCAATGTATTTTTGATAATACGGTGCGCATTCATTTGGTTGCGGTCTTGCCATTATTGATTCTTTTCAAGATTATTCTGCAAAGTTTTTGTATTGTTCTTATCCTGAACTTTTTTTGCTTCGGGTTTTAAAGTAGATGCCAGTTCAACGGCAGCTTCTGCATTTGCAAATCCCCCGCTTACACTTAAATCGCTCATCTTAACAGGAACATAAGTTGAAGGATCGTCATGCATGGGCTTGTTCACTTCATCGCTATAGTCTTTGGCTGATTTTGTGATTGCATATTTTATCTGTTCAGCACTAAGCTCCGGGTAATAAGAACGTATCAAAGCAGCAATACCTGTAACTACAGGAGAAGCCATGCTTGTTCCATCATGATAACCATAACTGTGCGGAACTGTTGAATAAATTTTTACACCTGGTGCAAAAACATCAACAGAATTTTTTCCATAATTACTAAAATAAGCAATGAATTTTCCATCATTCACTTTTGGATCGCCATAAGCGCCAACAGTTACAAAGTTTTTTGGTTCATCTTTTATGTATAAAAAATTCGGGTTAGGAAAATTATCAACAGAATCAATATTATTGGATTCATTGCCTGCCGCGTGTACTAACAATACATCATGATCTTCGGCATACTTTACTGCTTCATCTACCCATTTTTTTTCAGGCGAAAATCCTTTACCAAAACTCATATTTATCACTTTGGCGCCGTTATCAACAGCATACTTAATAGAGAGTGCAATGTCTTTATCATATTCATCACCGTCAGGCACAGCACGTATCATCATTACCTGCACATTATCATCAATACCATTTATTCCAATATTATTATTACGCTCTGCCGCAATTATTCCGGTTACATGCGTTCCATGATCAGCATCAGGGCCCATGATATCATTGTTGCCATAATATTTATCGTTGATGTCATAATAATTGTCCTTAATTATTTGTGCACGATAATCAGGTGGTGCTGTTGTTTTGTTATCCAGTGCACTTTTCTTGCCGTCCAGATATTCTTCCAGGTCAGAAAGTAATGCTGTGTTGGTGGTTGAAGTATCAACCTGTTCCATTCTTAAAATATTTAAAAAACTTGTTTTAGCCTGGCTTCCGCGGGATGATAAATTTTCTGTTTGCTCAAGGTCGTTTATGGTATATTCTTTTTTGCCAAGTTCCTGTTGCAATACTGCATCCTGTTTGCGCAAAGTTTTATCAAGTGCATCAAGCATCATCACTTCCATTTGCTCATCGCTGGAAATGGTCATATCAGCGGCTGATTTTTGCCATTCACGATATGCCCATTTTTCATCTGTGGTTAAAGTTGAAGTATCAATGGTTTTACCTTCATATTTATCTTTAAACTTATAATAAACTCTTGACCTTTCGTCTGATGCTTTCTCTAAATCATCTCCGTTTTTATTGCCCAGAAAATTCCAGCCATGCACATCATCTACATAACCGTTGTGATCATCATCAATACCATTACCCGGAATTTCTTTTTTGTTTGTCCAGAGAATTTTTTTCAGGTCTTCATGTGTTGTATCAACACCTGAATCAATTACGGCTACAATAATTGGCGTTGATTTTTTCCCTTTCAAAAATTCGTAAGCTTTAGTAAGGCTGATGCCATCAACAAAATCAGCAGTTGAATCCTGCTGGTACCATATTTTTGTATCAACAGTTTTAGTGCTTGTTATACTTGATTGAGCTTTAAGTGAAAACCCGGAAAAAACAAAAATGGCAAAAGCAATAATTTTTAATGAACGCATAATTCTATTTAAATTTTAGGACGGCAAATATCTGAAATAAGCAAACCGTGTTTATTTAAAGACGAGCAATTTAGGAAAGTATTATGTAAATGAAAATGTTAATGCTTGTTTTTCTGACGAATAATTAATAAAATCTTTGGCCTGATATAATTTTGGATAAATGAAAAACAATTTTAAATATTTATTGCAGGTATTGATTGTATGCACCGCAGTTCATACGTTTTCATTCGCACAGGATGGCATTGTAGCTGATTCAGGTTATTTAGTTTCATTCGACAGTACAAAAATTTATTATGAAACACATGGCAATGGGTTTCCTGTTTTGCTGGTGCATGGATTTATTGTGAACAGCACATCATGGAAGCATACCGCTTTATATGACAGCTTACTTGCAGCAGGCAATAAAGTAATACTGATTGATCTGCGCGGCAACGGAAAATCAGGAAAGCCGCATTATGATGAAGCTTATCAATACGATGCTGAAACAAAAGATATAATGCTGCTTATGAAGTACCTGGGGATAAATAAATATGATGTAATTGGTTACTCACGGGGTTCTATTATAACAGCAAGATTATTGGTTTGGGATAAAAGAATACGCAGAGCAGTGTTAGGTGGAATGGGCACAGATTTTACGAACCCAAATTGGCCGCGCCGCATTATGTTTTATCAAGCATTAACCTATGATACGGTTGCGGCTTTACACAGTATGGTGCAGAATGTGCAGCAATCAGGTTTAGATCAGAAAGCACTTGCCTTGTTGCAAAAATACCAGCCATCCACATCAAAAGAAGCTTTAGCAAGAATTAAAAATCGTGTGCTGGTTATTCATGGCGATAGTGATATTGATAACGGCAATGCACAGGAACTTGCGTCTATCTTTCCCAATGGGGAGATAGCTGTAACTCCCGGCGATCATAACCATGCTGCGGCAACGCCTGAGTTTGCTGTGGTGGTGATGGGATTTTTGAAGAAGCCTGATGAATAGTATTCATGCAGTACAAAGGAGTGACACAACGGAGCTTAATAGAATTCCTACAGTTTGTATATAAAATTCTTCTTCATTCATTATTTGCACAAAGAATATCTTAGCTTTTTAAAACAATTGCATGCAACAATTAATAGAATGCGTTCCCAACTTTAGCGAAGGAAATGATCTCAACATCATCAAACAAATTACAGATGAAATTGAAACTGTTGATGGTGTTCGGTTATTAAATGTTGATGCAGGAAAAGCAACAAACAGAACGGTTGTAACTTTTGTAGGCGAACCAAAAGCTGTTGTACAAGCTGCGTTTAAAGCCATAAAAAAAGCAGGCGAATTGATTGATATGAGCAAACATAAAGGAGAACATCCGCGTATGGGTGCAACCGATGTTTGTCCTTTAATTCCTGTTGCAAATATTACTATGGAAGAAACAGTTGCGTATGCACATGAGCTTGCAAAAATGATTGGTGAAGATTTACTGATTCCTGTTTATTTATACGAGCATGCGCAGAAAGATAAACTCAGAAATAATTTATCCATTATTCGCGCAGGTGAATATGAAGGCTTTTTTAAGAAGATAAAATTAGCGGAATGGAAACCTGATTTTGGTCCGCAGGAATTTGATGCAAAACGCGGAGCAACCGTAATTGGTGCAAGAGATTTTTTAATTGCTTATAATGTAAATCTTAATACAACGTCTATTCGCCGTGCAAATGCAATTGCGTTCGATGTACGGGAAGCGGGCCGTACAAAAAAAGAAAATGGTAAAAATGTTTTAGATGAAAACGGAAAGCCAGTGACAATTCCCGGCAGTTTAAAAAGTGTAAAAGCCATCGGTTGGTTTATTGAAGAATATGGCATTGCACAAATTTCAATGAACTTAACAAACATTGGTGTAACGCCTTTGCATATAGCATTTGATGAAGTGTGTAAAAAAGCAGATGCACGTGGTATTCGCGTAACTGGAAGTGAATTGGTTGGTTTAGTGCCTTTGCAATCAATGATTAGTGCAGGAAAATATTTTTTAGAAAAGCAGCAACGTTCAACAGGTGTTTCCGAAAAAGAATTAATAAGAATCGCAATTAAATCAATGGGATTGGATGAGCTTGCACCTTTTAAACCGGAAGACAGAATAATTGAATATTTATTAAAGGATAAAATGGATAGTAAACTTATCAATTCAACACTTTCTGATTTTGCTGATGAAACAGCCAGCGAAAGCGCGGCACCCGGCGGAGGTTCTATTGCTGCGTATGTTGGCGCTTTAGGAGTTTCATTAGCAACAATGGTAGCAAATCTTTCATCACATAAACCTGGCTGGGATGAGCGTTGGTCAGCGTTCAGTGATTGGGCAGATAAAGGTCAGGAGTATAAAAATGAATTATTGAAATTGGTTGATGCAGATACAAGGGCATTCAATCAAATAATGAGAGCAATGAGTTTATCTAAATCAACGGATGAAGAAAAGCAGGTGCGCAAACAAGCAATACAGGAAGCAACAAAATTTGCGATTGAAGTTCCATTTAAAGTGATGCAGTTGGCTTATAAAAGTATGGAAGTAATTAAAGCAATGGCTGAAACCGGCAACCCGAATTCTGTTTCTGATGCAGGTGTTGGCGCATTGTGTGCACGCAGTGCTGTGATGGGCGCATTTATGAATGTGCGTATTAATGCCGCTGATTATGATGATAAAAATTTTGTTGATGATATTGTTGCAAAAGGAAAAGAAATAGAAGACAAAACAATTTTGACTGAAGCAGAAATTTTGAAGATTGTGAATGAAAAGATTGGAATTTAATGGTTGAAAAAATTAGATTCATTCTAAATAGTAATTATGAGTAATTATATAGTAACAGTAAAAGAAATAATTCCGAGAACGCATAATGTAAAAACTTTTCGCGTTACCAAACCGGAAACTTTTTCTTTTATGCCCGGGCAGGCAACTGATCTTTCTTTAAACAAAGATGGCTGGAAAAACAATAAGCACCCTTTTACTTTTACCTGTTTACCTGATGATAGCTATCTTGAATTTACCATAAAATTATATAGTAATCCCAAGGGGCTTACATATCAACTTAACACAATAGGAACAGGAGAGCAGTTTGAAATCTCTGATGCGTGGGGGGCAATAGAATATAAAGGAGAAGGCGTGTTTATTGCCGGTGGTGCTGGCATTACTCCGTTCATTTCTATATTTCGCCATCTTTATAAACAAAATAAGATTGGAAATAATGTGCTGCTATTTTCCAACAAAACCGAAGCAGATATTATTTTAAAAGAGGAGTTTGAAAATATGTTAGGCAAAAATTTTATTAACATCATTACGCGGCAGCCAGATACTGATTATTACAATGGACACATTGATAAAATTTTTTTGCAAAGAGAGATTAAAGATTTCCATCAGAATTTTTATGTATGCGGCCCGGATGACTTTACCAAAGCCATTTTAGATACTTTAAAAGATCTTGGTGCAAATGCAGAAGCATTGGTCTTCGAAAAATAATTTATTATAACCCTTATCACAAAAATGCCTCGCTTTAAACGAGGCATTTTTGTGATTATTCAAATGAAAATTATTGAACAATAATTTTTTCAGTTTGTGCTCCTTTATCTGTTGTGATGTTAAGGAAATAAATCCCCTTGCTTAAACCAGCAAGAGAAATTTTTTCAGTTATTCCCTTATAAATAGTGTTTACCGTTCTGCTGTAAACTATTTTACCGTTTGCATTACTTAAAGTAAGATTACAGGTATTTGAAGATGCGTTAAACATAACCGTTGTAAAATCCTTTGCAGGGTTAGGCTGCACCTTTGCTTTGCTATCAATTGAAGTTGCGGCAGCATTTGCATCAACACTTGCAAAACCAGCAGATGGTTTTATCGTGAAATCTGCATCAGAAATATCAAAGAAAATATTGCCAATAGCTTCTATTTTTACTCTTGCAGTTTTTGTGTTAACACCATCTGGTACAGTAACGTGTGCCAGCCCATCGTTAGGCGTTGAATTTACCAATGTAATGTTGAATGTTTGGCCGCCATCTGTTGAAAGCAATATTCTTACTTTAGCACAACTTACCGGAGCTGCATTCGTATTGGCTACATCCCATAATACCTTTTTTGTATCTCCTGCATGCCAGGTTATAGTAGTGTTTGGCAATGTAACTGTAAAAGGCCCGGAACCGGAATCAACATGCACAATCATATCATCGCTTTTGGTTCGGCCGCCGCCCGGATGATTGTCACGTACCGTTATCCTGAAATTAAGCGTTCTGCTTACACCAGGTAAAACTTCCCATTTATTTCCGTTGGTCCCATTTAAAATGCTGTTTAATGCGGGGAATGTACGTTGATTAGAAATGACGGGGGTGAATGAACGAAAGGCTGGGCCTGTGGTTGCGGTTGCACTTGGAAATTTACTGGATGTTCCGTTTACAAAGCTGTTGGTCTGTTCCCAGCAGTATGTTAAACTATCTTGGTCAGCATCTGTGCTTGTTGCTGTTAGTACAAACGGTGTTGATTTGGGAATTGTATAATCCGCACCTGCTTTTGCGGTAGGTGCAGCATCATGATTAGGTGATAAAATAGCACAAGCACTGCCGGCTCCCCTGGTTATATAATTATCAATCTGCAGAATGCTTATTGCATGAAAATAAGGATCGCTGTGTGGTTGAATGTCGTATGTGCCTGTAGTTCCGGCATAGCCCATAATTGTTGAGCCGCTGCCGGGTTCCATTTGTGCACCGCTGCCTTCATAGTTAAAATCAAATGTATGGTTAGCGCCAAACTGGTGGCCAATTTCATGATCCCAGAAATCAACTATAAAAGGGTCGTTGGTTAAATTAGTAGTAAAACCTGTAACCCCTGAACCTTTTTCCGGGGCGCTGCACACACAGCCAATGCAGCCAGCATTACCACCTGTTGCATAGCCCATTAATAAATGGCCTACATCATAATTTGCAGTGCCAATGTATGCATCAAGCGCTTGTTGGGATTGCATATTCCATTTACCGCTGCTGTACCCCGAAGGACTACTTAAAAATGGATCAGTAGTGCCGTTTAAAAAGATAATGGTGTCTTCATTATCTACATAGTTCAAGTGTACGCCAAAATCAGCTTCAAAAATTACATCTGTACGAATAAGGTCTGTAACTAAGGCTGCCAGTACTTTTGCTTTTCTTTGTGCATCAGAAGATTCTGTGCCATTTAAAAATTTCTGAGAAAATTCTCCGCCTGATGCCACTGCAAAACGATATGTTCTTAATCTGCCGTCAGATGCTATTGCTGTTTTTTCAGTTCCTTGTATTTGACTTCCTAAAACTTTATCAACGTTGCAATCAAATACCTGCTGCTCCTGGGCAATATTACTTCTGTCAAAAACAGTATATAAACCTTTTGCATTTGTTATCGGGTTTATATAAATCGTGCTTCTTTTTGGCGAAATAATAATGGCATGAAAACCATAGGGGGAAAAATCGAACCTGATAACAGAAGAATGATCGTTAACACCTTGTCCTAAATAAGTTCTAATGTCAGGATGCTTTGCCTGCAACTTAGGCTGCATTACAGGAGATTCTGTAATGCGAAATTGCTCGGTGCTTCCATCAGCAACAGGAATTGTAACAATAAAATTTGATCGTTCAGCAGGCGTAATGCTTTCATATGGCGATTGTTTTAATAAAGCCGCAAAAATATTTTCATTTAAAGTGAACAGTTTATAATTAGCTGGTTTGAAAGAACCAGGAAACAACTCTCTTCCTTTTGTAAAAGACGTTACATCATTTGAAATAACCGGCTTCCAGTAATTGTTTTGGGCAACTGCTGAAAGCGCATAAAACAGCGCAATAATCACAAATAAGTTTTTTTTCATGGTAGTTTATTGGGTAAATAAAAATTGTTGGTGAGTACCAAGATAAATTTGTAAAGTAATTATAAAAATTAAACAGCAGAGGCACCCTCTGCTGTTTAAGGTATAAATATATACGTAAGATTTAAAAAATCTTTATCTTATTCAACAATTAATTTTTGTGTATATGTATTTTGCTCAGTTGCAATTTTAATTACATACACGCCTTTGCCCAATTGCGTAACAGGAATTGTTATTGACTGATTGGCAATAATATTATTTGTTGTATAGTGATATACTATCTTTCCGTTCATATCACTTACAGAAATATCTGCCCTGGCATAATTACTCAATGCATAAACAGTTGCATTGTTCTTTGCGGGATTCGGATAAATATTCCAAAGCTTAACAATATCTGCCAGATTTATTTTTTGTATGGATGAATATTGGTAGCTACCATCTTTATCAACCTGCTTAATGCGGTAATAACTTATACCATTTAAAGGCGCATTATCAGGATAAGAATAAGGCTGCGCTGTATTTGATTGCAAAGCATTCATACTTGCAATTTTTATAAATGAAACGCCATTATTACTGCGTTCAATCTCAAAGTGATCGTTAATTGATTCACTTTGCGCTGACCAGTTTAACAGCACAGTATGCGCGCCTGTTTTTTGTGCAGTAAAGCTTAACCAGTTTACAGCTAAAACCTGCGCTTTTACATCTTTGTTTGTGTACACATAATACTCGCCAGGTTGTAATGTAACTGAATAAGATGTTGAAGTGATATTAATTGTTCCTGTGCCTAAATAACTATACCATTTACCTGTTGATGGAAATGTTACAGTTGCTGTTTTTGCGTTCACACCAAAATTGCCAAACACCATTACCTGTAAATTTGTACCAGTAATGTTTTCCCATTTTACAGAGTCAGAAAGATTATAATTGATGTTTCCGTTAATAAATGTGGATGAATAATCGGGATATAATTTTAAGTGAATAAGGTTTGTATAAACATCATACAAAGCCTTTCTGTTTGCATCGTTATAATATTCCCAATGCGGTGGCTTTGGATCTAAACGGCAGTTGTTATTTATGCTGCCATCACCACAACGATTAATAGAAAGATCATAACCCAATTCACCAAATTCCCACAACATTTTTGGTCCCGGTTGCATCGCCCAAAATGCTGCAGCCATTCCATCTCTTGTTAAACCTGTAGGAATATTTTTTACATTATAACTTCCGCTGCCGGCTCCATATTGTTCATTTTTCCATTGCAGTCTTTCTTCATCATGGCTTTCCATGTATGTAACTAAATTGGGTTGCGTAAATCCGTAATTTTTATAGATACCACCGCTGAAATCCCAACCATCTTTATAACCCATTGTTGCCTGGTTATAATTATAATTTTCATTTCCCCAAACCATCATTCCGTAATTTGTTTCTACTGTTTCTTCGCCATGATCAACAAAAATTTCCAAAATACAATAGCTATTTGTTGATGCAGTTTGCATATCATTATAATATCTTTCCCAGATGTTGATGCGGCTTGCATCATAAGCTTCCCAATTACTTTCATTACAATTATTACCGGTTGCGTCGCAGCTTTGTTTTTGTGTAAAACCACCGGCAAGATCCCAACGGAAACCATCTATCTTATAATTTTTCAACCAAAAATCAATTACGCGGTGTGTGAAGTCTTGTGTGGCTGTGCTTTCATGGTTAAAATCATAACCTACATTGAACGGATGTGTTGGGTATTGATTGAACCATGGATTTTCTGTTGAAGGAACATTTTTTGACGCATCCCAATACATTTGCACCATTGGCGATGAACCGAAAGAATGATTCATTACCATATCCATAATTACAGCCATGCCGCGTTTGTGACATTCATCTATAAATTTCTTTACAATATTTTCAGGTCCGTAAAATTTATCCGGCGCGAAATAAAAATTAGGATCATAACCCCAGCTATTACGATTTTCAAAATTGCTGAACGGCATAACTTCAATAGCATTTACACCAAGCCTTTGCAAATAGCTTAATGTATCAATCAAAGTTTGAAAATTGCCGGCAGCAGTAAAATCTCTTACCAGTAATTCATACACCACAAGGTTTTGCTTATTTGGTCTTGAAAAATTATTTACCTGCCATGTGTATGCAGGTTTTTTTGTTTGCAATACACTTACAATGCCGGTAGTTTTACCTGTTGGATAAGGTTTGAGATTTGGATAAGTTGTTGATGAAATGAATTGATCATTGTTTGGATCTAATATTTTCTCACAGTTATAATCTGCAACTTTTAATGTGCCATCAATTAAATACTGATAAGCATATTCAGTGCCCGGCGTTAAGCCATGAATGCGGATCCAGAAACGTTGTTTATCCGGCGTTACCTTCATAAAATAATTTGGTGAAACCTGCCAGTTATTAAAATCTCCTTCCACATAAATATTTTGTTTTAGCGGCGCATATAAAACCAGCACAACGGAAGTGTCACCTTTTTCATAATTAATACCATCGGTATCACCTGCAGGTATTGGTGCAACTGTTACTGATTGATTAACGATAAACTTCATTGTGTCTGTTGCAGTTGTTCCGTTTACTGCTTTAGCAACAATGGTTTGATTGCCTGTTGCAGTTATAGTTGTGTTACCATTAAGACTTGTGCCGCTTCCTGTTGCTATTTGTGTTCCATTAAATAAAATACTTAACGTGCTGCTCTTACTTGCTTTCATGGTAATGCTAAGTGGATCACCAACATTCTTTGTTAGTGGTTCCGGTATTGGTTTATATAAAGGTTGTTGATAAGGCACATCAATTCTTGCATATAAGCCGTTGTCATAAACAGGCACATACATATCACTGTCATGTGCATTGCGCTCAACACTTGAGCCTGAACCATTGCGAAATAAAATGGCTATTTTTTTTATTGTTTCTCCTGAATTAGTAATGCCAAAAAAAGTGCGTAAACCACCAGTGATTGTATACTTCCATTGGTTATTGTTAAGATAAGTGCATTGAGCATTGGCATCAGTTGTTCCCCATGTAAACTTCACGTATTTCCAATCGCTCGATGATGTACTTAAGTTTGTAATTACACCAATATGGACATACACATCAGTTGTTGGCGTATAATTCAATAAGCCTTTGTTACCATAATTTGCATTCATGGTAATTGTAACAGGTGTTGAACTTTCCTGTATAAAGTCAGGCGTCCACGACAACAATTGTGCGTTGGCTTTTACAATAAAAAGCAGCAAGAAGGGAAGTAAAATTTTTTTCATATTGCAAGCTGAAATTTGTTAAGCAAATATGTGTAAAGTTTACACGTTAAGCAAAACAATCTGGTTTAATTTTAAAATTTGATTATAGCAAAGCGTCAAATTGATTGTTCTTAATAATTATACTGATCTAAAATTTTTAATGCAGGCGAAGTATTTAAAAGCTGAATAAATGTTCATAATAAAATGAACCTGCATATAAACTTGTGCATTTAAATATTTCTGTATTCAAATAGTTCCAACGAAGTACCTGGAAAGGCAGCATTAAATTCTGTAATGAAATGAATTATCTCCCGCGGATAAGCCAGCACTTTATATAAACCTACAGACTGCATTTTATTAATTGTATTGAGCACCATGTTTATGGTTATCTTATTTGAAGAACATAAATCTGAGAAGGTTGTATTGTTTTCATCAATAATTTTTCCCTTTAACCATAAAATAAATTCGTGTTTCATAACAACAATTTAGGTATTAAAGTTCGTAAGTCCTAAAATTAATAAAGCACAAAAAATATTTAGTGTAGCCGGTATGATAATATTAATGATTGGTGAGCAGTTTTTGCAGCGGCTTTTCATGTAAAAATATTGTCAATAAATATGCCAAAGGATGAGCTGAAATCAACACGAATTAATAAGCTTGTACTATAATGTTGCTATCAACAAACAACTGCCGTCATCCAAATGATACATGACTATTGCACAGGCTGCATTTTTAATTTTCTTTCCATAAAATTTTCAATTGCCTGCTGCACTTCAAGCAGATCTTTTGATTTTATGTAACTGCCCATTACATGATCGCCAACATTGGGCATAACTTCCTTTATTTTTTCATTGGTCGGCGTTCCTAATTCACTAAACATATTCAGCATTGCAGGCACACTAACCACAGAATCCTGGTGTGTTTCATCTTTATAATAATATAGCATGAGCACCGGCTGTTTTACTTTTTCAAATGTTTGCTTGGTCATGCTTGTTTCAATTAATTCCTGCAGTTGCGTAGCTCCTTCCAAAGGATAATGATAATACCAGTATTGTTTATACAACGGAGATGAATCTGATGAAGTAACATAATGGCTGCCGGTAACAGTGCGTGCAATCTGCAACCCCCAATGATTATTTAAAAGAAAAGAACGGCTGTCAAAAATAGCCACGTTAGGCGACATCATTATCAAAGCATACACATCATCCGGGTATTCTGCTGCTAATTTTAATGATAATGTTCCGCCGGTTGAGGTTGACATCAGTATTACTTTTTTCCCCAACTGTTTTCCTATTTGCAAAGCTTGTTTAGCACTTTCCCAAAGCTCATCAGCAGTTAAATTTATCATGGGATTTATTGTGTCAATTCCATGCGCTGCCAATCGACTTAAATACAAATTGCAACCAAACTCTTTTGCAATATTGGTATGAATTGGTTTACCTTCTTCTTCGCTTGCAGAAAAACCATGCAGGTAAACAATAGCATAATCTGTTTTTGTTTTAGATGAATCAAACCATACAATCCTTGCTTCATTATCCGGCTTAAGTTTATGTTGTGCTTCATTATTATGAATATACTCTTCAAGTGAAGCAGCAGTTGAGGGAACTGCCGGTAAACTTTTTGAATAAACAGGCACCTGCGGATGTGGTCCGGATAAATAAATAATTACAAAAGCAATTAATATAGCTGCTAAAATCTTCAACCATTTTTTTCTGAACATAATGAAAATTAAATTACAAAATTCAAGTTCCAAATAAATTGCAAATAACAAAAATCAATTCTCAAAATTGCCTTTTGTTTTTTGGAACTTGTTTTTTGTTTCTTGTTATTTGTGTTATGAATTCCCAAACAGGCAAATGGATAATTATTGCAGGAATTATAATTGTAATTGTTGGCGTACTCATTTACTTCTTTCATGATAAATTAAACTGGTTTGGCAAACTGCCCGGTGATATTCATATTGAAAGAGACAATTTTCGTTTTTATTTTTCTGTTGTGACAATGATCATAATCAGCGTTGTGCTTACCATTCTTATAAACATCTTTAAAAAATTCTTTTAAAAAAATTTGCTGCAAACATTAAACTTCTATCTTTAAAACCTAACAAGCTGCTGCTTTTTTAATTTTGATTTTTTTACTTTTAACTAATAATACTTGCCATGCAACCAATTGCTAAAGAACGTTTTCTTGCGCTGGACGTTTTCAGGGGAATGACCATCTGCTTTATGATAATTGTAAACACTTCAGGTAACGAAGACACCACATTTGCGCCGCTTAAACATGCGCACTGGAACGGCTTTACACCAACTGATCTTGTGTTTCCTTCATTCATGTTTGTTGTAGGCAATGCAATGAGTTTTGTTATGCGCCGCTGGAATGAAATGGGCACCGGCGCTGTGCTTGGCAAAATTTTCAAACGCACAGTAATAATTTTTCTCTGCGGTTATTTATTATACTGGTTTCCTTTTTTTGCATACAACGATCAGCATCATCTTATATTAAAACCCATTGCGGATACGCGTATTTTTGGTGTGCTGCAGCGTATTGCTTTAGCATATTGTTTTGCCTCGCTGATGTTGTATTTTTTAGGAACCAGGGCAACGGTTATCATCACTATCATCATACTTATTTTGTACTGGCCGGTGATGGAATATTTTGGAACAGGCCCGGATCCTTTGGATGTACATACCAATGCTGTATTGCGATTGGATACCTGGCTTATCGGCACAAAACACTTGTATATGGGCGAAGGTTTTCCATTTGATCCTGAAGGATTGCTAAGCACATTTCCATCTATTGGTAATATTGTTGCAGGTTATTTGGTTGGAAGATACGTGCAGAAAAGCGGTAAAACATTTGAAGGGCTGAGCAAACTTTTAATGGCAGGGTTTATACTTATTGTAATTGCGTTTTTCTGGAACTATGTTTTCCCTATCAACAAAAAATTATGGACAAGCAGTTTTGTATTGCACACTGTTGGTTTAGATTGTATGCTGCTTGCCTGCGTAATGTATTATGTTGATTTTTTAAACAAGAGAACAGGCGTTTGGTTCTTTGAAGTCTTCGGCAAAAATCCATTGTTCATTTATCTCGTTTCCGAGTTAAGCATCAGTATTTTTAATATGATCAACATAAAAGGTACACCACTGCCGCAATGGTCGTATCAAAATATATTTTCGCTTAGCGGCGCATATGTTGGCGCTTTATTATTTGCTGTTTGTTATATGCTGTATTGCTGGCTTGTTGGGTATATTTTGGATAGAAATAAAATTTATGTGAGGGTTTAAGTAATAAATATTTTTTAGTCTGATCGCAGCACATCTACTAAGTATTGCATAGCATTTCTGGTGCAATCATAGTTAAAAATTAATTCAAAAAATTTCTTAATTCAGTCCTGAAATTTTTGTACCTGCTTCGTCGTTATTAGCAAAATACTTTACCCAAAAACAATCTCATGAAATACTTATTTGTTTTAGCGCTAAGCCTTTCTTCAGTTTTATTAAATGCACAAAGCAACTGGAATACTTACAGTCAAAATGGATATAATATAGAATTGCCAGATTATTTTTTGCCGGTAAAATCAGATGATGCAACAACAGATGTTTTTACCAACACCGAAAACAAAGACATCACTTTAAAAATTGAAAATAAGCCAACTGATAAACTAAGCTTTAACAGTAAATACATTACAGAAATCGGCAACAGCGGCATTACCTATAAATTAATTAAAGACACTGTTTATACAGTAATCTATACAACCGATAATATTGTTAATTATCATAAAAGTTTTTTCAGCAACGGAAGCGTGCATTCATTGATCATTTCCTATCCAAACAAGCAAAAAACGCAATTTGATTTAATACTTCAGCGCATTGGAAGATCTTTTAAATAATTGTTTTTAAAATTCATATTTGCTTAATGTAAATAATTGTTTGTAAGCGTACCTTTCCTTAAAATATATTTTATGGATAAGACTACAAACGCATTAAACTGGTTTGAAATACCGGTTACTGACATGGAACGTGCAAAACATTTTTACCAGGTTGCTTTTGGTATACACATGGATGAAATGAATATGGGCGAAATGCTGATGGCTGGTTTTCCGGGCGAGCCGGGAAGCGGCAAAGCAATGGGCGCTTTGGTAAAAAGTGAATATCATAAACCTTCAACTGACGGAGTTGTTGTTTACCTGAATGCAAATCCCGATATGAGTGATGTTCTGGCACGAATAGAAGGTGAAGGCGGCCAGATTGTAATGCCTAAAACACAAATTACTCCTGAGATCGGGTATATGGCTTTTTTTATAGATACAGAAGGAAATAAAGTTGCATTGCATTCACAGGAATAAATACTTAAAGTCGTTGCAATCTTGAGATATAAAATGGAATTATACTTATAAGCGTATCAACTGCCGCGAAAGATTTGGTTTTATTATACCTGGCCTCGTCATTGATTTTTTTAGGTTAAATGAAAACATGCCAGGAAAACAATGATTGCCGAATACGGTAAGATTAAGTAATATCATTAAAGCTCCAAACAATTGCAGCCCGAGAAAAATAGCAATAAATGCGTGCATGCTTATAATGGCGATAAGCCATATTTTTTTTGTTTTTGTGAAAAAAATTGCAACCGGATAAAATGTTTCAAAAAGCAAAGTGCTCCATCCCAATAATTTTGGAACTAAAGGCACTTGCGCCATCCAGCCCGTATTTACCTGGTGAAACTGGTCTTGTTGTAAAGCAATCCATATTGCTTCGCCATTCCACCATTGTGCACCAAGCGATTTTTCAATACCGCAAGACAAATACATAATGCAAAGGTGCAATTGTATAAGACGCACACTTAAAGTAATTAGATAAGAAGGAATTTGATTTGTCTTTTTATAACTGTCAACAGACCGGCAACAACCTACCGGTAACACAGCGCAATAAAATAATGCAATATGCAAAAATGTTTCTACACCATACGCTGTAAAATGACCTGTTGTATTAAGTATGATATGCATAAGCCATGCTGATACACCCATTAACCTTGTTTTAAAACCAATCATCAAACCGGTTAAGGAAAAAAAATAAACTGCTGTAATAATATACACTGTGGTATTTGCAGAAATATTCAAATGTGTTGATATAAAAAACAATGAAGGCGTGTTGGTAGTACTTAAAGCATCACTGATTTGCCAGGGAAGCAAACCCTTTGGACCGTAAAGCCACATCCAGTCAGGTAATAACACAAATAACTGCACCAATGCAAAAGCGCTTACCGCAATACGAAAAAAAGCAAGTGTATCCGGAGATGAAGGTGTGAAAAACAAATTGCTTATTCGTGAAAATATCTTCTTCATGTAAATTATTTTATTGTTGTGTTGTTGCCGGTGTGTTTACAGCAAAATCGTTTTGAAACCAAAACCTCCATATGTTGCGTTCACCATTTTTATAGGCATATATATCAGGAATTTGCTGTACCACCATTGCCACTCTTATTTTCGCAGCATTAGGATAACGTTGTAACATGCTTTGTGCAAGGCTTGCTGACAATACCTGTCTTGCTTCAGGCAAAGTAAGATAGCCGTAAATATTATTAACGCGATTAGTAAAGTCAGGCGAGCTGCCTTTTAGATCAATAAGCTTTTCTGTACTGTCTTTAAATTTTACAGCATAAACAACATAAGGCTGATCAGAAAGTCCCGGAGCAAAAAAGCTGAAAATATTATTGCTGCCTGTATAGCTTCCAACTGTTGCCAAAGTTTTTGTTGCAGCGTTTCCAGTGTTTCCCCAATCTGCAAAATGCGTTGCATACAATGCTATCATAAGCATGTGTACTGCAGCAAGTACAAAATATAATTTATGTTTCAGCGGCATGATGCTTTGTTTTAGAATTTTAAATAAAAGGCACCTGGGCCGGAGCAGCAGGTGCCTTTTATAATTTATTGTTTTACAGAAAGTATAGCTATTTGCTTATTTTCAGGAAGATAAGTGATAGCAAGATTACTGTAATAAGCAGGATCAACTTTTTGCAGTTGGCTTCTTAATATTTTCAGCGTTTCAGGATCAAAACATCCTTTCAATGTAGGCTTCAAAATATCTTTAAGCGATTTTTTGTAAGGCTTAAATACAATTTCGTTCAGATCAGCATAACCATAAAAACTTCTTGTGGCACCACTGCCCAGGTTTGCAGGATTGTTAAGCATTAAAAATTTATCGAGGCTAAGTTTTGAAGTAGCATCATCAATTTTATCAAGCTTCATAGCCGGAAATTGTTTTGTAAAAACCTGTGTGGCTAAAAAACCTCCGCAGGGATTAAGAAATTTTACCTGTTGTAATCCTTCGTAAAGTTTTGGATCTGCACTTACTATAACCTTTTGTATTTCGGTTAGCTTATTAATATCAAGAACCATATCAGGACAGGTAGGCCAAATAATATTTGGTCTTTTCCAGATTGGAATTTGCTTGTATTTAAGACGAATAGGATCGCCGCAAATCAAATCCTGCGGATCAGCAAAAGCAAGATAATTATCTGTGCCATAAGCTCTTTTTGTGATACCCGATTTCAAATAAGTTTTGGTAAAGCTGAGTGAATAACTGTCAATGCTTAAGTCGCTTACTATAGCATCAATACGATCTTCGCCGGTAGTTGCATTACTTGAATTTTCTGCATTCACGCTTTCTGCCGGCTTCATGTTTTCTTTTGCGCAGCTTGTAAAAAGCGATGCACATACAATGCCTGCAGCTAATGCAAGCGATAAATTTGTTTTCATTGTTTTCTTTTTTTTATTTTAAAATTTATTTCTAATTAATCGCTAACAACTGTTAGTTGGAAACAAAATGATATAAATTTTAGCGCGTTGATTAGGTATTCAATTTCTGCCTGCGTCTGAAGCATGATTTTTATTTTTTAAAGCGAACAAGAAATAAGATTTGGAAAAAATAATTAGAAGCAAGTATAAATGCTGTCTTCGCATCAGAAGGCGGATAAAGTTTAATGCTTAAAACGCAGATAATAACGGAGATTGGTTATATAGCTTTCTTTGTTGATACCAAGGAAATAAAGTTGCATCGCATTCGCAGGAATGATTGTTTACTAATAATTGCTGGTATTAATCATACATTGTCAATTTACCTGGTTATATCTTTGCTGTTATAAGACAAAAATTTTTTGTTGGCAACCGTTTTGGCAACATGATTGTTTTATATAAACTAATTCAGCAGAATATTTAGTGAACAGCCAAAATACATACAGGTTTATTATTGCTTCTTTATTTGCAGGAATATTTTTTACTGAAACTTTCTGCAGCTTGTTTTTTGTTGCGGATTATTACATGGATACTGCTGCTTATGCAGCCAATTGCGTGAATAAAAGCAACCCTCAAATGCATTGTAACGGTCAATGCCAGTTGGAGAAAAAATTAAATACAGATAATAATAAAGACAAGCAAAGCAATGAAAGAAAGTATGAAAATTTAGATGAAGTGCTTTCATCAAAAAGTTTTTTTGCTTCAGTTGAAACACCAATAAAAACATTCACTGCTCAAAAATATTTTATTACAAACACTGGCTTTCCTGTAGATAAATCCTTTCAATTTTTTCATCCGCCGCAAACTTTTCACATACATAGCATAGTTGTATAAGAGTGATCTTAAATGGCACTCCATTTCTTAAAGAAAAAGTCAAAGCGTGAAAAAGTTATTTCTATCCTTATTAATATTATCTGTTTTTTATACTGCTGATGCATGCCCGATCTGTGGTTGCGGTGTTGGCGGGTTTTATATTGGTTTGTTGCCAACTTATAAAAGCCAGTTTTTAGGTTTGCGATATGGTTATTCGCATTATGAAACAAGGCTGAATGATGATCCAACACAATTCTCACATGATTATTACCGCCAGGTTGAATTATATGGTGGTGTTACTTTAGGCAAGCATTGGCAGGTGATGGGTTTTTTGCCTTATCATTTCAATCATCAAATAACAGACGATGGTGTTGTTGACCGCAATGGTTTGGGAGATATGTCGCTGCTGGCGAATTATAAATTATGGGAGTCGTCAAAGCTTAGTAAAAACAATACTTCCTTTCACCAGGAATTTTGGCTGGGTGCAGGTATAAAACTACCAACCGGAAAATATGGAGTGAATTTTAGCGATTCAACAAATAATGAATTGAGCGATTTATTAGGTGATGTAAACAGCCAGATGGGAACGGGCAGCACAGATTTTATTTTCAACATGATGTATAATATTCATTTTGGAATGTTTGGTGTGAACACTACTGCTAATTATAAAGTGAATACGATGAACAACAGTGATTTTAAATATGGAGACAGGCTTTCGATAAATAGTTTTGCTTATTATCAAACAAAGCCCATTAAAAAAATTTATATGGCGCCAAATGTTGGGCTGTTATATGAATATACAATGCCCAATCATCTTGCTGCCAGCAAAGTGCAGCAAACCGGTGGTTATGTTGCTTCGGCTTCTGTGGGGCTTGATTTAAACTTTACCAACATTACTGTTGGCACTAATGTTCAGTTGCCTGTTGCACAGGATTATGCAGAAGGACAAACAGTACAAAAAGTTAGTGGCTTAGTGCATGTGACATATACTTTTTAAACATTGCAGATTAGTATAGTTTTCTATGATGCTGTTATTTTAAAATTATAACAGCATCTTTTTACTTCAACGTAAACGTCACACTCTTCACATCTCTTGAATTAGATCCTGTCATTACTTCAAACTCGCCGGGCTCTGCAACCAACTGCATGTCTTTACCATAAAACATTAAATCACTATGATTAATATTGAATACAACCTGCTTTGTTTCACCTTTTTTAAAAAATATTTTTTGAAAACCTTTTAATTCTTTTACAGCAGGAGTGATGCTTGCTATTTTATCATGCAAATACAATTGCACTACTTCTTCACCATCATAATTGCCGTTGTTGGTTACAGTAACTGTTGCCGTTAAACCTTCCGTGCCGCTTATGTTTGTTTTGCTTAACACCGGAGCGCTGTACATAAAATTGGTATAACTCAATCCATAACCAAAAGGATACAATGGTTCATTCGTTACATCCAAATAATCTGATTTGAATTTATGACCATCGCCTGGATTTAAAGGGCGACCAGTGTTTTTATGATTATAATAAATTGGAATCTGACCAACATTCTGCGGAAAGCTTGTACTTAATTTTCCTGATGGATTGTAGTTGCCGAATAATACATCAGCAATGGCATTACCTGCTTCTGTTCCAGGGAACCAAACATCCAACATTGCGTTTACATTTTTATCTTCCCAACCCAATGTCATTGGCCTGCCATTGAACAATACAACCACAACAGGTTTACCAGTTGCTACTAAAGCTTTTAATAAATTCTTCTGGCTTTCCTGCAAGCCAATATGGCTCATGCTACTGGCTTCACCTGTAAAATCTGCGGCTTCACCCAAACATGCCACCACAACGTCTGCTTTGTTTGCAGTTGCAACAGCTTCATCAATCATTTGCTGCGGTGTTCTTGAATCAACGTCAATTTCTTTTGCAAAATTATTTACGTTAGTTACGATCATGCTGTCATCAGTAATGTTTGCACCTTTTGCATATAACACATTCACGTCATTACCCGCAATATTTTTTATTCCCTGCATCACCGTTACATCTTCATTGTACTCACCCCGAATATTCCATGTGCCTAACATGTTTCTTTGATTATCGGCAAGCGGCCCGATCAATGCAATTGTTCCTGATTTTTTTAGTGGAAGAATATTATTGCTATTCTTTAATAACACAAAAGAGTGTTCTGCAAATTTTCTTGCTGCTAATCTATTGCTGTCGGTTAATATTGAATTTGCAGCACGTTGCGCATCACAATGACGATAAGCATCATCAAACAAACCCATTTTATATTTTGCTTCCAGAATTCTTCTGCATGCATCATCAATATCTTTTTGTGTAACTTTTCCTTCCTGCAAAGATTTTTTTAATGTAGTCAAAAAACCTTCACTTACCATATCCATATCCAAACCTGCTTTTAATGCTTGCGCAGAAACACCTTGAAGATCACCAATTCCATGATTGGTCATTTCACTTACAGATGTATAATCACTCACCACAAAACCTTTAAAGCCCCATTGATTGCGCAATACTTCAGTCAATAAAAAATGATTAGCTGTTGCAGGAATTCCATCCACTTCATTAAATGAACTCATGACACTTCCAACACCTGCATCAACCGCTGCTTTATATGGAGGCAAATAATATTGCATCATTTTAATACGGCTCATATCAACCGTATTGTAATCACGACCGGCTTCTGCAGCGCCATATAAAGCATAATGTTTAACACAAGCCATTACCGAATTATTTGCTGTAAGATTGGTGCCCTGGTAACCGCGAACCATTGCCGCTGCAACCTGTGAACCGAGGTAAGGATCTTCACCTGCACCTTCTGAAATGCGGCCCCAGCGCGGGTCGCGGGCAATATCAACCATTGGAGAATACACCCAGTTCAATCCATCTGCTGCAGCCTCTGTTGCTGCGATGTGTGCACTTTGCTGGATCATCGGCATATCCCATGAGCAGGATAAACCAAGCGGAATCGGGAAAATTGTTCTGTGACCATGAATTACATCCAACCCAAAAAATAAAGGAATATGTAAACGTGAACTTTTTACAGCAATGTCCTGTGCCTGTCTTATTTTATCAGGGCCATTAATACCAAAAATTCCACCTACTTGTCCATTACGAATTTTAGCATCAACATCTTTACTTACAACAGAACCGGTAACAGCACCGCCGGGTGTAACTAAATTTAACTGTCCGATCTTTTCATCCAGTGTCATTTTGCTCATCAGGTCTTTAATGAATTTGTTCATTTTAGCATCTTGCTGGTAAGTTTGTTGTGCGATGGAAATTTTTGAAATAAATAGTACAGTAAAAACAAACAGGCAGATTTTTTTCATGGCAAATTATTTATGCGCTCAAATATAAATGAATGAAAGAAAATACAGGGCTCTTTTTAGTTGATTGAACATCTCATAATAATGTTGTATGATGGTTAAGAATGAGTTCTTCTCGAATAAGTTGGGATAAGTCGCGGGAATGACGTGTAAAAGGTTGATTGTTTCTTAAACGTTTTTGAGGTAAGTGGCAAAGCACACGCTGTTGGACGTCATGCCCAACTTGATTGGGCATCTGATGATTTGAAATTGATGTTTCTTTAATTAATTTAAAAGTTATTCTTATGTAAGAGCAGAGTCCCGCCTTCGCGAGGATGACGATCAGTTTGGTTGAATAATAAATAGAGTCGCAAACCATCTTTACTTAAAATGAAAAACCTGTCAAAAAAAGCTTTAACAGGTTTTAAAATCACTTAAAAAATTATTACGGTTTATACGTTATAGTACGTTCAATGATTTTTTTAGGCTTTCCTTTTTCACTGGTGGTTTGTTGTGTCCAGTTGCCTTTATCATCCCATTTATCGTAAGCAAACGTTGTTGTTGTATTTGTGGTAGAATCTTTAGTTACATTGGTTTCATCTGTTTGTATCGGGTTCTTTTTATCATCCAGTTTTACAGTTGATGAATAAGTAACCTTGCCCACACTGTCTTTACTTTCTCCGCCCACGTAATAAACACTGTCAAAATTATTGCTGAATGTCATCTTTAATGTACTGTCAGGATGATGTCCTTTCGCGGATAATATTTCCCCATATTCATTGGAATTAATATCATCATAAAACGCATCTTCTTTTCCTGTTGAATCATAAGAAGTTGCCATCATATATTTTCCTGTGCTGTCAACATCCACCTTGAGGGAAGACAGAGGCTTGCCATTTTTAGTTGTGCTTTGGCCGGTAAAATAACCATTAGCATTGTGTTCACTGGTGGTTACATATGTCGCACTGTCTTTGGAAGTATAACTGCTGTAATAAGTTTGATAACCATTGTCATCATACTTTTCAATAGAAGTACTTTCCAGTTTACCTTTTTGGCCGGTAGCGCTGTCAACCAGGTAAGTATTTGTTTCCACCTGCTGAACATTACCTTTTAAATTTTCTGATTGTACGTCGGGCACAGGTTTGTGTGAATTGTCTGTCGAAGAAGGCTTTTGATTGCAGGAGGTAATAATTATCGCCATACCAACAATAAATGTAAATGATCTCATAACAATTTTTTTAAGTAATGATTTTAATAAAATTCAACTTATAAATGTAATGGTTTGATGTTAAATTATTGAAATTATTCATTGCCTGTTGCGTTGCCTTCATTTGATGAAACGGCTCTGAAAGAAAAATTTCTTTGTGTAATATAACTGAACAGCACCACGAAAACGCTTGTGATGATTTTTGAAAAGGTTGGCCACCAGTGAAATTCTTCAATAAATAATTTCAGGAAAAAATAGTTAAGCGCAATGCATGCAACAACAATTAAAAAATACCGGAATACCTGTATGCGCTTTTTTGTTTGTGTTTGCTGCCACACTACATAACGGCTTAAATAAAAGCCAACGGGGAATGAAGCACAAAAAGCAATAAGAAAAGCAAATATGTATGGGCTTATTGCAAATGAACCAATGTAAACAATTTGTTTGTGCAGAAAATAATTGTATGAAACAGTGAAGATAAAAATATCAAAAAGCATGTTAGCGCCGCCGCAGGCCGCATAACGAAAAGTTTGCAGCGGCATAAATTTTTTAAACAAAGGATAGAACGCATCCACAACAGCTAAAACAATTTTACGTATAAATGCGTGCAGTTTTTGCATGGCCGCTGCGAAGATAATTTTTATTGCAAATGCTAAATTTCAAAATGCAGATTTAAGAAGAATTTATAGCCCGTCATTACATTATTTTTGCGCTATAGTTTGTTATGAGCCTTGTAAACGATATTAAATTAACAACAAAAAAAGCAGTTGATGTATTATATGAAACATCAATTGATGAAACGGGTATAACTGTTAGCCTTACCAAACCTGAATTTGAAGGCGATTATACAATCGTATTGTTCGCCTTGCTGAAACCGCTTAAAAAATCTCCTGATGTTTTAGGCAACGAGCTTGGAAATTACCTTCTTAAAAATCATAGCGATCTTTTTCATTCATTCAATATTATAAAAGGATTTTTAAATCTTGTAATTGCAGATACCTGCTGGGTTAATTTCCTCTCAAAAAATTATAACAACACAAATTTTGGGAAACAAAACATCAGCCATAAAAAGATAATGGTTGAATATTCTTCGCCCAACACAAATAAACCTTTGCACCTTGGTCATTTAAGAAATATTTTTTTGGGATGGAGCACGGCAGAATTATCAAAAGCAACAGGTAACAACGTTATTAAAAGTTGCATAGTAAATGATCGCGGCATTCATATTTGTAAAAGTATGATAGCCTGGCAA
>Ga0206932_1019_pt1 | contig 44777 bp, 46 predicted proteins | sample Alteio_BWOrgHeat_18_FD_153244 | JGI IMG/M metagenome (GOLD analysis project Ga0206932, IMG submission 153244) | Enriched cells from forest soil in Barre Woods Harvard Forest LTER site, Petersham, Massachusetts, United States -... | ecosystem: Environmental > Terrestrial > Soil > Temperate forest >...
TTTGAATTTCCTCTAATTAACTATTACAAATTGATTTAAAAACAAAAGAAAATGAAAGCACTAAAAACTATTTCGACAAGCTTAAATTGCTTTTTTCAAAAAGGTCCCCACAATGTGTGGGCAATTATTGTATATATTCTGCTATTGTTTGCAGTAGCATGTAAAAAAGATAATAAAGGTGATATCACGAAACAAAAAACCAATGACAGCACTTTTAATAATACCTGGACGGCACAATCAACTGCGAAACTATATGCTAATGTATATGTCGTAGATTCGATCCCCGCTTTAAAGATAAACCTTATTGCCGCAGATTCAGTAAGCCTGACGTTCAAAACGTCAACCGAGAACGCTAAACTTCGTCCCCGAAATATTCTGGTATCAGGCCCAAACAACGTCTCCCCCTACGGCTTTTTAAGAAGGATTGAAAGTGTACAGATACAACCTAATGGGTCAATAATTTGCATTACATCCCAAGCAAACCTTACTGACGCAGTGCAAAATGGCACGGTTAAGGCTACTATAACGTCCGACCAATTATTTAACAATCCGAGTGTCAATAATACTGGTAAGCTCCAAGTGTTAGGGGTGAACCCCAATGCCATAGCGTCTGCATCTTTTAGTCAGGATATTTCACTAACGCATGATTTTGGTGTAGGTTCCTTATCGGGAGATATGGGTTTTGGAACAACGATCACGGCAGAATTGGATATAATAAATGGGAAAGTTACAAAGTTTCATGTTGACCTAACCTCTACGAAAACGTTATCGCTAACGGTGAAAGCCGAAAAGTCTTTTTCTGGAGACCTTCATTACCAATATGGCATTCCATTGAAGTCAATTGTACTGGATATAGGCGTACCAGTTACTTTTAAAGCTAGCTTACTCGTAACTATGGGGATTAAGGGGAATGCCAGCGAAGAAATAACGGCAAATGTGGTTAATAAATCTACAGATGTCATAGGGTGTGAATTTCAAAATGGTACTTGGAAACCAATTCGGTCCGACCAACACAGTACGGTATTTCAAACACCACAAAGTGTGCTAGCAGCGAGCGTTACACCATACGCAAGTTTGGATATCAATTTAAGCGCGTATGGAATAACAAAATACCTTGCTTCAAGCTCGGTTGACCTCATTTCTAAAGTTTCATTACCAATTGTTGTTGAGCGAACTACCTCTGCTGTATCAATGTCTGCCAATCTTTCATTAGACGCGTCCTTGATTGCAAGCATAAAACTATTAGATCAGTCGGTGATTACGTATACACCCGCACCACTCGCGACGATTTCTGATAATTTTTTTACTGAAAAACTTACTACACCGAGTATAACTACAACTGCTATCAACGCGGTAACCGCCACCAGCGCAAGCAGTGGTGGAAATACCATAAACAACGGCGGACTTAGCATTTCACAAAAAGGTTTCGTCTGGAATACATCTTCATCACCAACCACTTCTAATTTTAAAACTACCGATGGTAGCGGGGACAATTCTTTTACAAGCATTTTAACTAATTTGGCGCCGAACACAAGATACTATGGTAGAGCCTATGCGGTAAATTCACTTGGGACTTCATACGGAAATGAGTTGACTTTTGTAACAACCGCAAATTTCTCTCCCGGCGGTTCCCCTCAAACTCTGCCACCCTCCAGTCCAAATGTTGGTAGTCAACCGCCGGGAATTGGGGTTACCAATCCGACGCCCTTTACAGCAATACCGGCAATAGGTTATTTTACAAATTGTGTAACTAAAAGAGCGAATGCGCAATGCAGTTCTTTTACCGATGGCGAAATTTGTGTGCGTGTTGTAAATATAAATCAAGCAACACATCAGGTCATATTTGAAGCAAAAAAATGCGATGGCACAAGTTTTAATTCTGGTGGATATGCCAGGGTTGGTGCCGGCTTGTGCGGAGCCGTGAGTTACTCGCAGATATCTTTCTCGGCTGGGCAATCATCCTTTCAAATTCCGGTTTATGAAAGCCAAATGAGCGGAAGTAAACAGTATTTTCTATATATTTTACAGGGTGCAAATAATAATATCCTCTTTGATGCGCCAGTTGTTACCGTGAACTTCTAACCGGCATAGTGATAAAGCAATATTTTGCTTAAAACAATACCCCTCGCTTTGGGGTATTGTTTTATCTGCTATAAGTAAAACGCCAATACTTATAATAGGTCCCATCAGATGCTGAAACCCCGATAGCGCGAGTACGCAGCGTAGGCCACGGCGGGTGTACACGTATCTTTTTTTAACTCAAATCAATTTTACCCAACCTCCTCACCACCCTAAACACCGTACCGTGCGATAGGCCTGTTTCGGCGGCAATAGTGCGCAGGCTATGGCCCTGGCTATGCAGTTGGGCTATGCGGTCCTCGGTAAGTTTGCGCTGCTGCTCGGTATAATGCAGCAGGTGGGTGGCCTCGTGGCCGTGGCCGGAAAACTCAAAATGCAAAAAGTTACAGGGCTTTACCATACGGCACAGGCAAACATTTTCGGCGCCGTAAATCTGGGTGCCGCTGCGTTGTTTTATCTGCTTGAGGTAACGCAGGCCATTGCTGGTTTGGCTCTCGCCAATGGCAAAGGCGCTATCGGCAAAGTTAATGAGCATTTTGCTGCCTTGCAGGTCGTTACGGCTAATGGGTTTGGCGGGGTTTCGCTTGGGCGTATGCGCCAGCACCAATATAGAGAGGCCGTACTGCTGCTTAATGGCCTGCAGTTTGGTCATGAGGCTCACGGCGCTGGTGGCCGCCTCGGTGCCGCTGCGCAGGCAGGTTATGTTATCAATGATGAGGATGCGGGCGCCGCTGGCCACCAATACATTTTCGATAGCGTTGTTGAGGTAATCGGCATAGCTGGCAAATTTGCGTGCGCCATCCGCATCGGGGTTAAAAACCAAACGGGTAAAACCGGGGGCAAAGTTATAATTACCGTAGCTATCGCTGCTATACCGCTTACGGAACTGCGCGGCGCTCAGCTCAAAATCAAAATAGAGCACCTGCCTGCCGGCAGGCATGGCCTTTTCGGCGTTACCGGCCGCGCCGAGGTCCCACAAAGGTTCGCCCCGGCTCAGGCTGTCGCCGATCTGCACCGCCAGGACAGATTTGCCCACGTTGGTATCGGCAAATAGTATGCATAGCTCGCCCCGGTACCAGAAATCGCCAAACAGGGTGGCGGTTGCGTCCTGTCCGTCGGCGGGAGTTTGGAGCCAGTCGGCGGCGGGTTTCATAATAAAGGCGTCGCTGCTATCAGCGGGACTGCGCAAAAGGTCATTCAGCTGGTTGTTTTGTTTGGTGGATAAGGGTTTCCGCGACATCGAGCGGATCAGCTCTATCTCCACCGGCCGCGCGGAGGCCATGCCTGCCGGCAGGCTGGAATGATAATTATTCATAGTTTAATATTTTATGCAAGATAGGGGGGATTGGGGAGAGAGGTGGTGGCGCTGTTTTGTCAGTAGGGTAGGAAAGTCAAAATTAAAAATTAAAAAGTCAAAAATTTTTAATACGTAAGAAAAAAAGAGCTTTGACTATGCGATTCCCTCTCAGCGGCTAAAGGTTACCCATAAAAACGATTGTCATTTCGATAGAGCAGAAGGGGAAATGTGAAGGTGGCGCGAAAGAGAAATCTTATACGCCATGCAACGTTTGCTGTTCTGCGTATAAGATTTCTCTCTATCGTTCGAAATGACAAGTGGAATTATGCTTTTATGAGTAAAACAAAGCCTTCGAAGTTTGTTTCATCCCGGCTAAAATCGTATAATTATAATTATTTGATAATCAACACTATATTTAATGTTTGTGCATAAAAACCCTGACGAATACGTCGTAACACCTTGTTAGATTCTGTTACACGTTGTTTTTATAATTGATTTATTTTCAACAGATTAACTCAAAATCTTGTTACACGTGTTTCATCTGTTTCACACACACGCGTAACAAAACACACCCTGCCAACTGCCAACCCAAAACTGCCAACTCACTACTCACCACTGCCAACTCACATTTGCATATCGCCACAAATAACCCTTACTTTATCCAACCAATGAACCATAACCCATGAACCAACCCGCCATCCCCTACCGCTTCCGGGTACTGGTACTGCTATGCGGACTCACCACCCTCACCTATATGGACCGCATTTGCGTCTCCATAGTGGGCGTGCGCATCAAGGCCGCGCTGCATCTCAGCAATGAACAGTTCGGGTGGGTGCTGGCGGCGTTCGCGCTGGCCTACGCGCTGTTTGAGATCCCCTCGGGCATGCTCGGCGACCGCATAGGGCCCAAGCGGGTGTTTATCCGCATCGTGCTGTGGTGGTCGCTGTTTACCGCGCTAACCGGTGTTGTAGGCGGGTTGGTGAGCCTGGTTGTTATCCGCTTCCTGTTCGGCATGGGCGAGTCGGGCACCTACCCGAACGCTATACTAACCGTATCGCGGTGGTTCCCCCTGCATGAAACGGGGAAGGCGCTGTCGTGGGTGGGCATTGGGTCGCAGATAGGCGCTGCGCTGGCGCCGCTCATCATAGTGCCTATAGCGGTGGCCTATGGCTGGCGGGCGCCGTTCTTTGTCATCGGCGCCATCGGGCTGGTATGGGTGGGGGCCTGCTGGCGGTGGTTCTATGATTTCCCCGCACAGGTGAAGTCCATGCCCCCCGCCGAAAAGGAACTGATAGCCGCCTCCTGCCGCCATAAAGAGGGGCAGCACCAGGTGCCGTTTAAACTCATCTTCCGCAACCGTACCCTATGGCCGCTCATGCTCATGTACTTTTGCTGCCAGTGGGCCAATTACTTCTTCATAGCCTGGATGCCCGTTTACCTGCAGGAAGGGCGCGGCTTCACCGAAAACGCCATGAAGCAGATAGCCTCAACCTTATTCATAGCGGGCATAGCAGGCTTCATAGCCGGTGGCGCCGCCGGCGACTGGTTCCTGAAACTCAGGGGCCTCAAAATGGGCCGCCGCCTTACGGGGATGATCGGCCTGGGTGGCTGCGGGCTGTTATTGTTTATAGCGGCGCTATCTGCCAGCAATACCGTTACCGTTTGCTGCCTCATAGGGGCCAATTTCTCCTTCTCATTCGGGGTGATGGTATCATACGCAGTATGTGCCGATATTGGCCGCAATAATACGGGCACGGTTACGGGCGCCATGAACTTTTTCGGGCAAATGGGGGCGTTCTTCCTGGCTATAATTTTTGGGCGCATAGTGCAGGTTACGCATAATTTTGAGTACCCCTTGTATGTAGTGGCTGCGGTGCTTCTTATCGGCTGCCTGCTCTGGCTGGCCATAAACCCCGAGAAGCAATTGCCGGAAATCAGTGATTAGAGATTGGTGATTAGGGGAATTGCGCGGGGGGGACTATTAAGGCTTTTGTTTTAATAGGGTGTTTTCGTATTATTACATTAGTTAACAGTTACGTATGAAAACAATATTTGACAAGGCAACAAGAGATGAATTGATTGCCAGGATCAACACGATTAGTGAAGATAGCAAGGCCCAATGGGGTAAGATGAACATTTACCAGATGTTGAAGCATTGCACGGTGTGGGAAGAGTGGATGCAAGGTGGCGGAAAGAATAAACGTGCATTTGTTGGCCTGTTGTTCGGTAGAATTGCTTTGAGAAGTGTGATGAAAGATGAAAGCCCCCTAAAGCGAAATACACCAACACTTGCTGAATTTAGAATAAAAGAACATAGTGGCGATATTGAGTCGGAAAAAAAGAAATGGATAATCCTGATCGATCAATATGCCCATTATTCAAACACCGGCTTCGTGCATTCTTTCTTCGGGAAGATGACAAAGGAACAGGTGGGGTACATGGCTTATAAACATACCGATCACCATCTGCGGCAATTTAATAGTTAGCAAATCAATAATCTGCACATCTACACATCAGAACTTCTCATCCATCATCTTCTCCAGCGCGAACATTTCGTCGCGCAGTTTGGCGGCACGTAAAAAGTCCATATCCTTGGCTGCGGTAAGCATATCCTTTTTGGTGTTTTCTATTGATTTTTTCAGATCGGCTTTCGACATATATTGAACGATGGGATCGGCAGCCAGGGTGATCATATCCGTTTCCACATAAGCCTTTTGCACCCCGCCCTGGAAATCGACCACTGATGTTTGCTCTATAATTTCTTCTCTTGTTTTACCTATAGTTATTGGCGTAATGCTATTTTCGGTATTGTACCTGATCTGTAATTCGCGCCTGCGGGTAGTTTCATCCATGGTGATCTGCATCGAGTCGGTTATCTTGTCGGCATACATAATTACCCGGCCCCGGTCATTACGGGCGGCGCGGCCTATGGTTTGTATCAATGAACGTTCTGACCGCAGGAAGCCTTCCTTATCCGCATCCAAAATAGCCACTAATGATACTTCCGGCAGATCCAAGCCCTCGCGCAGTAGGTTAATGCCTATCAGTACATCAAATTCGCCCAGGCGCAATCCTCTTAATATTTCTACCCGCTGCAAAGTCTTTACTTCGGAGTGGATGTAGCGGCATTTAATACCCAGGCGGTCCATGTATTTGGCCAGTTCTTCGGCCATGCGTTTGGTGAGGGTGGTTACCAGTACGCGGTCGCCCATTTTTATGGTTTTGTCTACTTCGTCCAGCAGGTCGTCCACCTGGTTAATTACCGGGCGTACCTCAATTACCGGGTCAAGCAAACCGGTAGGGCGTATCACCTGCTCTACCACTACGCCGCCCGATTTTTCCAGTTCAAAATCGGCAGGGGTAGCGCTTACATAAATGGTTTGCGGCGCTAACCGCTCAAATTCCTGGAAATTAAGCGGGCGGTTATCCATAGCTGCCGGTAAGCGGAAGCCATAATCAACCAGCGATATTTTACGCGACCTGTCACCGCCATACATCGCCCTGATCTGCGGTACGGTAACGTGGCTCTCATCAATCACCATTAAATAATCGTCAGGGAAATAGTCTAACAAACAGAAAGGCCGCGCCCCCGGCGCGCGTCCGTCAAAAAATCTTGAATAATTTTCAATGCCCGAACAATAACCCAACTCGCGTATCATTTCCAGGTCGTAGTTAACCCTTTCCTCCAAACGTTTGGCTTCCAGGAAACGGCCATCGCCTATAAATTGCTTTTTGCGGGTTTCCAGTTCTTCCTGTATCGCCCAGATGGATTGCTGAAAACGCTCACGCGGCGCCACATACAAATTGGCGGGATATATCACCATGTGGGTCATTTTTTCCAGCGTTTTGCCGGTGCCGATATCAAAGGTGCTTAGTTCTTCAATATCATCGCCAAAAAACGAGATACGGTAGGCATGGTCCATATAAGCCGGGAAAATATCAACCGTGTCGCCCTTAACGCGGAACGTACCGCGCTTAAAATCGGCCGTGGTGCGCGAGTATAATATCTCCACCAAACGGTGCAAAAAAGCATTACGGCTGATACGCGTACCCACCGCGAATTTAAATACCGAGTTGGCAAAATCTTCGGGGTTACCCATACCATAAATGCAGGAAATGGACGATACCACAATGACATCGCGCCTGCCGCTCATTAACGCCGACGTGGTGCGCAAGCGCAGCTTTTCTATCTCCTCGTTTATTTGCAGGTCCTTTTCTATATAAGTATTGGTGGTGGGGATGAAGGCTTCGGGCTGATAATAATCATAGTAGGATACAAAGTAGTTCACCGCGTTCTCGGGGAAAAACTGCTTAAACTCGCCATACAATTGCGCCGCCAAGGTTTTATTATGACTCAAAACCAGCGTAGGTTTTTGTGTTTGCTGAATAACATTGGCAATAGTAAACGTTTTACCCGAGCCGGTAACACCCAGCAGGGTTTGAAAAGGATCGCCGCTGGTAACGCCTTCAACCAGTTGTTTGATGGCTTCGGGCTGGTCGCCGGTGGGTTTATATTGGGAGGTTAGTGTGAAATCCATGTAGATTACAAAAATACGTTTTTAAAGGTTAGAGTCCCGATAGCTATCGGGAGAAGATTAAAGATTAGTTAATTGGTGTGATGATTAGTTTTACTTCTTATTAACAAAACAAAATTAATGCCGTTGGTGACAGCCCTATGTCAGCAGGGAAAGATTAGTTATTGAAGATTAAAGATTAGGTTTTAAATCTGATTAACTAAATTTACACTTGCAACGCGCCTGGCCTAATCTTTAATCTTCAATAACTAATCTTTAACCTATGATCTTCATCCTTAATAAAACCAATAGTATTGCGAACCGGTTTTTAGCAGAGTTGCGCGATGCTAATACCCAGCAGGACAGGCAGCGTTTTAGGCGCAACCAGGAAAAATTGGGTGAGATATTGGCCTATGAGATCAGCAAGACGTTGAAATATACCTCCGCCGATGTGCAAACCCCGTTGGGTACTGCTGCCATTAACTTACCCAATGACGCGCCTGTTTTGGGCACCATATTACGTGCGGGCCTGCCGTTTCACCAGGGGTTTATGAATTATTTCGACCAGTCGGCCTCGGCGTTTATTACCGCTTACCGCAAGGTCAAGCGCACGGGCGATTTTGTTATCCGTATAGATCATATATCCACCCCCAACCTTGATGGTAAAACATTGATATTATGCGATACCATGCTGGCAACCGGCCAAAGTATAGTAGATGTGTGTAAGGAATTAATGGCCCAATACAAAATTGCCAGCCTGCATATTGCCGCTATTATTGCCAGTACCGAAGGTATACAACATGTACAGGCTAATTTGCCAAAAGCCAAAATATGGGTTTGTGCGGTTGATGAAGAAATGACCAGCAAGGCCTACATTGTACCGGGTTTGGGTGATGCGGGTGATCTGGCGTTTGGGGAGAAGAGTTAGGGGGGTTCGAATTTAGGAAGTTCAATTTCGGATTTGGTCGATTTTTAATTTGTTTGTAAATATATTCTAAGAATAGTAGTGGAACTAATTCTACTTAAATGTAAAACTAAATTCGTAGTTTTTTGTTTATGTATTTAACCAGCAAAAACTTACCGATGAAATACTTATTAACTGCCCTGATTATTACTGTTAGTTTAGGGTGTAAGCAAACAGGCAGTAACAGTAATAACAAAACAACTCTTCCTTACCAATCAGATACTATTATATTAAAAGGAAATTTTGAAAAAAGTAAAAATATCACTACAGCGAATTTTGATTACTCCGATAAATTTGATAATCATGTCCAGCTTTCATATGATTTAGTTTCGGATAAGCATTTTACTTGTAAGATCGTTTCTGATACAGCATTATTTATCGAGGATGATGGGGGAAAAAACATTCCCTATTATTTAAAAAGAGGTGAGGTTATTAATATCGAACCTAATCCTGATGATTTCTCATTAAGATTTACTGTAAAAAATAATCCTGTTCGTAATAATGAATTGAATTTTTTTGCAGACTTAGCGCTTGCTGAGAAAAATTTTCCATCCTATAAATTGACCGCCAATTTTGGTGGTAATCTTCCAAAAGAGGTACTTCCAATGAAAAGATTCTTTTTTTATTTAAAAGGACCGCCAATGGAAGTAGTCAATTACGAAAATGTTTTTTACAAGGAAAAACTATCTTTTCTAGACCAGTATTCAAAAACTCACCCTATTTCAAAAGAGATAAAATATATTTATCAGAAGTATATTGATTACGAATTTTTGGGGAACAAAATATATACAGTTAATAGGTTGCAAAAAGCCAATGATTTTATTGATCCACAACTCAAGAGTGAGATTGCAGGTTATATAGGCAGATTTAATTGCGACAGCTGTCTTATTATTCCGTCCTATAAACATGCTTTGTTAAACTATCAAAGTTACCTCGCCAATGAAAAATCAACAACTATTGATTATAGTTCAAGGTATGCTTCTGCCAAACAAAATTTTACAGCTAAAACCAGGGATTTTTTATTGTTTAATACCATACAATCTGCTATGTATAGTTTTAAGGCAGACAGTGTATTAATAAAAAAGTTTTATGCGGATTGTAAAACGTATAGTTACACAAAAAATATCCGGGATGCTGAGAACTTAAATGTATTAAGAAGCACCAATGAAACCACATTTTTTAGTGGGAAGGGTGTAGCTATTACATTTAATAATTTGGTAAAGAGCAATATTAATACGGTTTTATATATTGATTTTTGGGCAAGCTGGTGTAATCCATGCCTGCAGGAAATGCCATATTCAGAAACATTGAAAAATGATTTTAAAAATAAGCCCGTTAAATTTATCTATTGTTCGATGGAGGATTCAAAATCAGCCTGGGAAAATAAATCAGAAGCTTTAAAGCTTGATAAAGAAGATAGTTATTTAGTAATTGATAACTTTAAATCTATCCTGGCAAAACAACTAAAGCTAACAACAATTCCACGATATATAATAATAAACAAAAAGGGTAAAATTGTTTACGCAGATGCGGAAAGGCCGAGCAGTGTTAAAATAAAAAATATTTTAAATCAATTGATCAAATAGTATTCCAGACCATCCGATATTTTGATAAAAATGCCGGAGAAGTAGTGCATAAATTAAATGTATAGCATGAAGATAAAAGATGATTTTAATGACCAGAATGGGCAACTTTGGAATAATCTTAATGAAGATGAAAAAAGGGAATTGCTTATAGCTTATGGTGAAAGCTTTGATAGTAACAACCTGCTAAGCCACGAACAGGTTAAACAGCAGCATTATTCTATTATAACTCCACGTTGAAATTTACTTTCGCACCCAAAGCATCAAACACTTTCAAAATAGTTTCTAAGCGGGCGTTGGTAATACTATGCTCTAACTTAGATATTTGCGCTTTCTGTACCCCCACTAATTCGCCGAGCTGACCTTGTGTTAATTTTCTTTCTTGCCTGGCTTGTTTGATAGCGTGGCCAAGAAGTTCAATTTTTAATTCGCTTTCAAACATTTCCCGTTTTTGCGTCCCCCTTTTTCCCATATGACTATCAATCATGGCATCGAGTGATACTGTTTCTAATGGCGCTTTCATATTTTAATTTTTTAAATATTGTTCCCTGATCCGTTCGGCCTTTTCAATTTCTTTAGCAGGTGTTTTATTGGTTTTTTTGAATATTCCGTGAGTAGCTATTACTAATGTTTCGTGTTTCTTTGTTTTATCCCAAAAGGCAAATAATCGGTAAGCTATTCCATTGTATAAAGTCCTGAATTCCCATATATCTCCGTTCAATTTTTTAAACAATTCACTGTCATTTATATACTGTGCCTTTTTGATATTAAAGTAAATTTTTCCCCGCGCTTTATCGTCGAGAATGTTCATAAACTCAACCGCCTCCGGTAGAAACTCAACGGTAAACTTTTGCTTCATTGCATTATTTATATAAAGATAAAAGTTTCCCGATAAAGAAACAAATAATATAGGGTTTTATTGAAATAATAAGCTTTAACCTCCGCAATTTAGAAAATCAATACCTAAATTGCGGCGTAAACAAATCCGAAATTGAACATTCGAAATCCAAAATACCAGCATATCTTCTTCGACCTCGACCACACCATCTGGGATTTTGATAAAAATGCCGAGGAGGCGCTGCATGAGTTGTATGCTATTCATCGGTTGCACGAGATCGGGCTAAACTCGGCCGAACTATTTATTGAAACTTACACCCGCAATAACCACCGCCTTTGGGCCGAATACCATGTAGGCAAGATCAGCAAGGATGAGTTGCGCGATGCCCGTTTTAAACAAACGTTTTTAGAACTCGGCGTTCACCCCGACGTAATACCCCAGGGTTTTGAGGATGAGTATGTACAGTTATGCCCCACAAAAACCAACCTTTTTCCATACGCTCATGAAACGCTGGAATACCTGCAAGCAAAATATACGCTGCATTTAATTTCGAACGGGTTCAGGGAATCGTCCGAAATGAAGATCGGGCGGACGGGTATAGGTAAATATTTTCAGCATGTTATTATTTCGGAGATCGTGGGCGTTAACAAACCTGATAAAGCCATATTTGAATACGCGCTCAATTTGGCCGGCGCGGTTAAAGCGGAGAGCCTGATGATAGGCGATAGTTTAGATGCCGATGTGCGCGGCGCCTTAAATTTTGGTATGGACGCTATTTACTTTAACCCCTTTAACCAGCCCAAACCCGATGATGTGCCGGTGCAGGTAATGAATTTAAAAGAGTTAATTTTATTGTTGTAGTTATCCCAATGGTATTATATCTGCCTGGTCAAAATGACGAATTGTTGTGCGGTTAATTTTCTTCTCAGCATACCAGAGTTCATAATTATTTTGCAGGTTAACCCAAAACTGCGCGGTATTTCCAAAAGCTTCTGATAATTTAACGGCCAGTTCGGGGCTAATTCCTAAATGTCCATTAATTATGGATGATAAATTAGCCCTGGCCATGTTTAATCCTTTAGCTACTTCCGTAATGGTTAAATTGCGTTCATTAATAAACATCTCTTTCAATATTTCCCCGGGATGTGCCGGAGGTAATCCTCTTTTCAGCATAAATTTTTCCTTTAGTGATAATCTAAATAATCAACATCAAAAATGTCGCCCTTTTCAAACCGAAATATAATACGATAATTAGCGCTCACCTTTATTGACCAAAAGTCTTTCAAATTTCCTGTTAACTTGTGGATACCCGAACCCAATGCCTTAATATCATCTTCTGATGATACCGCATCAAGCGCTGTAAGTATGCGGGCTATCTTAGCCAGTTGGTCATGAGGCAATTTCGCGCCGTTTCCTTCTTCAAAATATAGCCGAAGGCTTTTATGGCGTATCGTTGCGATCATTAATACAAATGTAACATGTATTACTACATATTACAAATTAATATTAACATTTATCTGATGGCATCATGATTATTATATAAATTTGTCTATGAAACAACCCACATACAGCATATTGCTTACCGAAGAAGATGAAGTGGCTTTAGCGTTGCAGTGCTTTTGTTTGGTATAACAGGGGTGTAGCACGCTACACTTTGTTAATATGTTTATAAATAAATCTTCAATCCCATGAAACCTTATACAATTAATACAGTCTTAACGTTAAGATAATATATTTAACCGATAATTGTAAAAATACAATATTATGCATTTTGAATACGCATATATGGTTGTGATAGGACTGCTGCTCATGGTGGGCGTGTTTTATTTAAGTCCATATGAACTTACAGTTACTAAAGACGAGGACGACGAATAACAGCGGACTTGCATATCTCCACTCCAATATAACGGGTAAAAATTACCGTACGGAACATTATCCCCCCAAATTTTAATGGCAAAACGTGAAGTTGATATCGTGATCATTTCTGATGTGCATTTAGGTACATACGGCTGTCATGCCAAAGAATTGCTCAAATATTTAAAAAGCATTAAACCAAAAATGCTGATACTAAACGGCGATATTATTGATATATGGCAGTTCAGCAAATCATACTGGCCCGAAGCACATATGAAAGTGGTGCGCCGCATACTTAAATTTGTTACCGAAGGCACACCTGTATATTACCTTACCGGCAACCACGATGAAATGCTGCGCAAATTTGCCGACTTCAACCTGGGCTCGTTTCAATTGCTCAATAAGATCGTACTGAAAATTGACGGCAAAAAAGCCTGGATATTTCATGGCGATGTGTTTGATGTAACCATGCAATACTCGAAATGGCTGGCCAAACTGGGCGCTATAGGTTATGATACCCTGATAGGGTTAAATGGCGTTACCAACTGGTTTTTAAGCGCTATGGGCCGGGAAAAAATGAGCTTCTCGCAAAAGGTAAAAGCAAAGTTTAAAGATGCGGTGAAATTTATCAACCAGTTTGAGCAAACCGCTGCTGACCTGGCCGTAGCCAAAGGTTACCAATATGTAATATGCGGCCATATTCACCACGCCGAGATAAGGGAAATGACAGCTACCGATAATCCCGGCAAAGTATTATACCTGAATAGCGGCGATTGGGTGGAGAGCCTTACCGCGCTGGAGTATCACAATAAAAAATGGGAAATATTTAAATATGACCCGGCGAACTTTAAAAAGGATGATGATACGGATGATATTACCGATGCCGAGGACCTGGATGCCAAACTGGATGTAAATCTTTTACTCGAAAGATTTAAGCAGGAAACACACTGAGGGTTGTTGAAATGTTTTTTTTGTTGGAATGTTGCAAGGTTTTAAAGTTGGAATGTTTTAATATAACCCTGAAACATTTTCTTAATTTTAAAGCTTTAACATTTCAACCTTGCAACTTTATAACATTCCAACAGAATGAAAATTCTATACGCCATACAGGGAACAGGCAACGGCCATATCAGCCGTGCGCGCGAGATCGTACCCCTGCTACAGCAATATGGCGAGCTCGACCTGCTGGTAAGCGGCACCGAGGCCGAAGTAACTTTATCGCAGCCGCTTAAATACAGGTTTCATGGTTTTAGTTTTGTATTTGGCACCAATGGCGGAGTTGATAAATGGGCCACCTATAAAATAATGGATCTGCCACAGCTATGGCGCGATATGCATAGCCTGCCGCTAAAAGATTACGACCTGATCATTAACGACTTTGAACCGGTTAGCGCCTGGGCGTGCAGGCTGCAAAACCGGCAGTCGGTATCGTTGAGCCATCAATGCGCTTTTATTTCGCCCAAAACACCGCGCCCCGGCAAGTGGAACTACGGCGAGTGGCTGCTTAAATATTATTCACCCACTACGCATCATATAGGGTTTCATTTTCAGCGGTATGACGATTTTATACATACCCCGGTTATACGCAGCGAAATACGCGATCTGCAAACCAGCAACCTGGGGCATTATACCGTTTACCTGCCTGCTTATGACGATAAAAAACTGGCCCAGTATTTAAGAGCAACCAATGTTGAATGGCATATATTCTCTAAAAGACAAAAAACTGCTTACCAGGTAGATAACGTTCAAATATTCCCGGTAAATAATGAAGCGTTTAATAAAAGCCTTGCCAGTTGCGAAGGTTTGCTTACCGGCGGCGGGTTCGAGGGCCCCGCCGAAGCCCTTTTTTTGCAAAAAAAGGTATTAATGATACCCATGCAGGGCCAGTATGAGCAGCAATGCAATGCCCTGGCGGCTTCAAAATTGGGGGTTCCGGTTATACAGGCAATTGATGAAAAGTTTGCAACCCATATTAACCGATGGATAAAAGAGGATAACCGGGTATGGGTTGATTTCCCCGACGAGGCCGCGCAAATAGTGCATAATATGGTTAACAGGTATGCAAGATAGCGGCAGGTTTATTTCAACATCCCCCATTTTTCTGCTAATATTGCGCTCATGATAAACGTATTCAGAACTTACAACCCGCTTAATATTTTATGGCTGGCCGTTTTATTGTTCGTTATGCGTATAGGTTACGTTTACAGTGCCTCTGCTGCTATAACATTTACCTTTATTGAACCATTTGCCCGGCTATGGACGTCAGGGGCTTATACATACGTGTTATCAGCGCCATTAAATATATTCCTGGCGGGGGTATTGGTGTTTGTACAGGCATTGGCGCTTAACCGTTTAGTTAACCAGTATAGTTTATTAAGCAAACCCAGTTATTTACCCGCCCTGCTGTATATTACGCTTTCGGGTTTGTTTACGCCATTTTTGGTATTAAGCGCCCCTCTTTTATGCAATTTTTTGTTAATAGCCATGCTGCATAAACTGTTCAGCCTTTATAAAGCCGATGATGCCAAATCAGCAGCGTACGACCTGGGAATAATAGTAGCCATAGGGTCGTTAATTTATCTGCCTTTTATTTATATGTTTTTAGCTATCTGGGCAGCCTTAATTATTTTTAAACCCTTTAACTGGCGAGAATGGGTAAGCGGTATAATGGGCTATATTACTATATTTTTCTTCTTAGCCGTGTTTTACTACCTGAAAGGCAACCTGGCCGCATTTTATACCATATGGATGCCATTGGCTACCAAATTCCCTTCGCGTGTTAACATCAATAATTATAATTACCTGGTACTTATTCCGGTTATCATTATAGCTATACTTTGCATTTTTAAGATACGGCAAATATTTTTCAGAAGTTACGTACAGGTCCGCAAATCATTTCAGTTATTGTTTATGGTGTTTTTAATAGCAGCATTATCATTTTATGTGAAGGCCGACTTCAGTTTAACCCATTTTTTACTGTGCGTAATTCCGGCCGCTATATACTTTGCCTATTATTTTTTATACGCCAGCGCACGGTGGTTTTATGAAAGTTTGTTTTTTTTACTGCTTATCAGCATAGTTTATTTCCAGTTTAACACTTTTTAACTTTTACATTCGTTCAAATTTGAGGCGTTATATTAGTTTTGTAGCATGAAGTTTGGAGTAGTTATATTTCCGGGGTCTAATTGTGATGAAGATATCATTCATGTATTAGATAAAATAATGGGGCAACAGGTGGTTCGGCTATGGCATAAAGACCATGACCTGCAAGGGGCCGACTTTATTATATTGCCCGGCGGCTTTTCATTCGGCGATTATCTTCGCTCGGGCGCTATAGCCCGTTTCTCGCCAATTATGCAGGAAGTTATACAATTTGCGGCCAAAGGCGGTTATGTAATGGGTGTATGTAATGGTTTCCAGATATTGGCAGAAGCCGGTTTATTGCCCGGTGCTTTGCTGCATAACAGTAACCGCAAGTTTATTTGCCATAATATTTACATGAAGCCGCAAACAACGAATTCGCTTATTACTGCGCAAATTAACCCGCAAAGGGCCTTGAAAATACCTATAGCGCATGGTGAAGGTAATTATTTTGCAGAAGCAGGCGTATTAAAAGCATTAAATGATAATGACCAGGTATTGTTCAGGTATTGCGATGAGGCCGGTAATATTACTGCCGAAGCAAACCCGAACGGATCAATAGAAAACATAGCGGGGATATGTAACGCCGGCCGCAACGTATTTGGCTTTATGCCACACCCTGAACGCGCTGCCGACCCCATATTGGCTAATGAGGACGGGCTGGCAATTTTTGAATCTATACTATCAATGGTTAAAGCCTGATGGCCAGTTTGGTTATCGATATTGGCAATACTTATACTAAAACAGCCATATTTGAGCAGGACGAATTAATTTATACACAACATTATAAAACGCTTGATACTAACATATTGGATAATTTTTTAACCACTTATCCAATTGATAAAGCGATCATATCATCAGTAAAAAAAGCCAGCGAAGAATGGGAAGCCGGATTGAAGGAAAAAACACAGTTAATTTATTTTAATGCCGGAATGACCAGAGGTATCAATAACCATTACCGCACACCACAAACACTCGGGCTCGACAGGCTGGCTGCCGTTATAGGCGCGCATTATTTATATCCCGGCAAAAATAACCTGGTGATTGATGGCGGTACCTGCATAACTTATGATTGGATAGATGCCGGGGGAAATTATTTTGGCGGGAGCATATCGCCGGGATTAAAAATGCGTTATAATGCGCTGAACCATTATACTTCAAACCTGCCTATGGTTAATACGGATAACGTATTTGAAAACAACAGCGGCGATGATACAGAAACAGCTATACTATCAGGGGTACAAAACGGGGTTAAATTTGAATTGAACGGCTTTATTGAAAGCTATTCAAAAAATAAAAACGAATTAAATATAATACTTACCGGCGGCGACAGTATTTTTTTTGATACTCTATTGAAAAATAGCATCTTTGCCCCCTGTATAAAAATTGAGCCCCACCTGGTTCTAAAAGGATTAAACGCAGCTACACAAGAGCATAATGATTAAATATACTAAGTTTTTTATAACATTTTTATTGGCTGTTATGGTATTTGAGGCCAGATCGCAATCAACGGCTACTACCAGTTCTCCCTATTCGCAATATGGATTAGGCGATCTAACCCCAATGTTGCTGCCTCAAAATATAGCTATGGGTGGTATTGGCACAGCCCTCAACCAAATAAATGGATTTAATAATATAAACCCCCTTAACCCGGCTTCGTATGCGGCAATACACTATACAGCAATTGATGCCGGCATTTATAACAATACAGTTTTTTTGACCCAAACAGGGCAGCCTTCACAAAGAAATGAAAATTTCAGGTTAAGCCATCTCGCTTTTGCTATACCTGTTTCCGGCAAATCAGCAATTAGTTTTGGTTTGCTGCCTTACAGCGAAATGGGCTATAATTACATCAAAACCGCTAAGAACTTCGGAACAGGGTCAGCTGTTGATACCAACGCGGTTAATTATCTTTATAGTGGCGAGGGCGCTTTATCAAAAGCATATATAGGCTATGGTTTTACTTTGGCCAGGCATTTACTGCTCGGTGTTAATATGTCGTACATATTTGGTGATCTGAAACAGTACCAATCAACAGAAATACCCACACTTAGCAGCACATTAAATTCAAGGATCGAACAGGATAATGCCGTTGGAGGACTAAATTTTGATTTGGGCGCCCAATACGTTATAGACCTTTCATTAACACGGCATATTATTTTCGCTTACTCTGGTTCTTTAAAGTCTCAGATCAATACGCAAAGCAGTTACATTGTTAGTCAATATTCAATCGACGCCACCGGGGTCACGAACCTTCCTGCCGATACTGTAGTAGATAACCAGAGAGCTAAATCTAAAATACAACTGCCCCAGATTAATCACTTTGGCATATCCTACCAAAAAGACCAAAGCTTTTTAGTGGGGGCCGATTATAGTACCGGACACTGGTCCGATCTGAGCATAGGGGGGGTAAATCAAGGCATGGCAAACAGTTCAACCTTAAACATAGGCGGGCAATATACACCAAACATAAACTCATTTAACTACTGGTCAACAGTTGATTACCGGTTAGGGGCAATATTCGATCAAACTTATTTTAATATCGCTAACCCTTCGGGCACAGGCAGTACACAAATTAAATCAACAGCCATTACTTTTGGATTTGGCATGCCGCTTCATGCTGTTAATACCAGTTTTTATAAACTCAATTTCTCTGCCGAAATAGGGCAGCGCGGAACTTTAAATAATGGCCTTGTCAGAGAAAATTACATTAACCTGCACTTAGGCTTTACCCTTAACGATAAGTGGTTCCAACGGTATAAATTTGATTAATTGAATAATGATGCATAGTCGTGCAAAACAGGTATCAGCCTTATTTTTGCCCGCATTGCTTTCAGGCATGCTGCTTTTAGCGGCATGTGAAAATGATTTAAAAAAAATCAAAGAAATATCGGCAAAATTGGTGAGCCTGCCGATAGATACCACTAGGGGGGTTGAAATAATATATAGCGACTCGGCTATAGTTAAAGGTAAAATGCTCACTCCATTATTTATTCATTACGCGGTAGCGAAACCCTACTATACTATGCCTAATGGGGTTAAAGTATTCTTTTATGATAAAACTTTGAAAGAGATCGGCAATATTGTATCCGATTCTGCAGTATTGCGCCCCAAAGAAAACATAACTGAATTTTATAAAAATGTGGTGGCTACAGATACCCAGGGCAATACCTATAAATCAGAAGAGTTGATATGGGACCAGGATAAAAAAACAGTATACTCGAACAAAACAGTGCAAATGACAACGGTTGACGGCGACGTAACTTACGGTATAAGTTTTACGAGTGACGATAAGCTGACCCACCCTATTTTACAACAAGCAACAGGAGTATTTAATGTTACCGACAGCCCGGCACAATAACCTTTTTTTATGATGAATATTTGTGCAATATAATTTTACTAAAAATTGTATCTTGCGCCCTCTTTTTACGAATTAAATTTAAATAAAACAAAAATAAGTATATGGCTATAATGGGTTATTTGCGCGAGCGAATGGGAAAAATTGTCGCAGGCGTGATAGGGCTTTCGCTTTTCGCTTTTATCGCTACGGAGGCAGTTAAAAGCGGCGGATCATTTTTTAAAGGTGATAATAATGAATTGGGTTCGGTAGGCGGCGAGAAAATTCCCTTAGATGAATTTAATAAGGCTTTTGAACAAAGCGCTGCTCAATTTAAACAGCAATCAGGCGGTACGCTTTCCCCCCAGATTACGAGCTATATCCAGGAGAATACCTGGAACAATTTTGTAAGCAAAGCCATTGTAAGGAAAGAGGTTGACAAATTAGGCTTAATGGTTAGCCCCGATGAAACCCAGTCGATGATGACCGGAACCAATCCGAGCCAGCAGGTTATACAATCTTTCACCGACCCGCAAACTGGCAAGTTTGACAGGGATAGGTTGCTTAACATTATCAGTAGAATAAAACCCCTCAAGGATGATAATCCTGATAAAATAAATTGGAACGAATTTGTTACCCAGGTAATTGAAGCAAAATTAGGCGAAAAGTATATCGCGATGGTAAGTACCGGGCTGTATGTTAATTCGCTTGATGTTAAAGATAGTTATGAAGCAAAAAACAAACTGGCCGATTTTAAATATGCCCTTCTTGATTATGCTTCGGTTGCCGACAGTAAAGTTACTTTAACAGATGCTGATTACAAGAGCTATTATGATGAGCATAAGGCCGAATTTAAAAACCCGCAGGAATTAAGAAGCATTAGTTATGTGAGTTTTAACGCGGCCCCGTCAAAAGAAGATTCGGCTACCATAAAACATGACCTGGAAAAATTACTGCCTGATTTTAAGGCAAGCACTAACGATTCGCTGTTTGTACAAATAAATTCAGAAACAAAAGCGGCTATTATTTACCGTTACAAGAGCCAGCTCGACCCCAAAATTGATACCGTTATGTTTAAAGCATCGCCCGGGTTTGTTTACGGGCCATACCTTTCAAACGGCAGCTATAAACTGGCAAAGCTTATTGATACCCGTGTAGGCCCCGATTCTGTAAAAGCAAGGCATATTTTAATTGCACCGGCGCAGGGCATGGCTAAAGCGCTGGCTACGGCCGACTCGCTTAAAAAACTAATTGAATCAGGAAAAAAAACATTTGCCGACCTCGCCCCGATGTATTCGGCTGACAAGCGTTCGGTAGCTAAAGGCGGCGAATTAGGCACATTTGGCAGAGGGACAATGGAGCCTGCTTTTGAAGATGCTGTTTTTAACGGCAAAAAAGGCGACTTGAAAATTGTAAACATCTCATATGGTGTTTCTTTGGTCGAGATCGAAGATCAGAAAGGATCAGCAAAGGTAGTAAAGGTAGCCGTGGTTGATAAGCCTTTGGCGGCAAGCAGTAAAACGCAATCGGCGGCTTACAGCAAAGCGCAGGCATTTTTAATAGCATTAACAAAGGATAATTTTGACCAGGAAGCAAAAAAAGCAGGTTTAATAGCTAAAACTGCCGACAATGTATCGGGCACGGCTGCAGCCCTTCCGGGCGTAGACGATGCGCGCGAAATAGTGCGATGGATATTTAAATCAGCTAAAGGAGATATCTCCGATCAGGTGTTTACTGCCGGCAATCAATATATTGTTGCACACTTAACAGAAATTAAACCCAAGGGGACCTTATCGCTCGATCTGGTTAAAAAGCAAATTGAGCCGGCGGTAAGGAACGAGGTAAAAGGCAAACTATTAACTGATAAATTTGCCGCCGTTATACCCGGATCTTCAACAATTGAACAGATAGCCCAAAAAACAGGTGCTAAAGTAGTACCGGTACAAAACATTGTTTTTGCAAATCCTGTTATTCCGGGATCATCAGCCGAATATAAGGTGGTGGGCGCCGTTTTTGGTTCAAAAATTAATAAAATATCTAAACCTATAGCCGGGCAGCAAGGGGCTTATGTGTTTATAGTTAACAGTTTCATCAATCCTGCTCCGCTTACAAACGCTGTTAGGGAGAAACAACAGATAGCCCAGGCTATGTTACAGCGTTCGGAAGGACAGATATTTGACGCGCTGAAAGATAAGGACAATGTAAAAGATTACCGGTCGAAGCTGTTATAGCCAAATTTAAAGTAATTTTGTATCCGGGATAACGTTTTATATTACGTTGTCCCGGATTTTTTTATTTAAAAGCAATGGATATACAGGAAAATATAGTAAATAAGGTAGCACAAAGTGGTTTGGTCACTTTGGACCCAGCTGATTTTTATGCACCAGGCGAACGTGTTGTTTATGATATTAAAGACAACCTGTTCCAGGGTTTAATATTACGTGAAAAAGATTTCAGGGAGTTTGTAAAAGAGCATGACTGGTCGCAATACCAGGGTAAAAACGTAGCGGTTACCTGCACTGCCGATGCTATTGTGCCTGCATGGGCCTACTTATTACTGGCTAACCGCATGGCGCCTTATGCCCGTGAAGTGGTTTTCGGCGATGCAGAGGTATTAGAAACTGTTTTATTTGTAAAAGAAATAGCACGATTGGATACTGAACAATACCGCGACCAGCGTTTAGTTATAAAGGGCTGCGGAGATATGCCCGTGCCCGTTTCTGCTTATGTTGAACTGGCAAAAAAACTTACCCCGGTTGTAAAAAGCCTTATGTTTGGCGAACCATGCTCAACCGTGCCTATTTATAAAAGAAAAGATTAAGCAACTTATAGAGGGTACTTTATCCTGCTCATCTACAAGAAAAAGTGAATTAAAAATAGAAAAAATTAAAAGTCTCCCCTACCGGGGGAGACCCGCCTGCCGGCAGGCAGGTTTAGAGGGGGCTAAGTATTGAATGAAGAAATGTTTTTTTATAACCATACTTTTTGCAAACTGCTTTTATATCACGTTTAGTCAGGAACTTAAAAACGTTAATGAAACTGTTTTTAAGCCCGGGGAAGAGTTGAGCTATAAGTTAAGATATGGCATCTTTACAGGCGCCGAGGCACATTTGCGCGTTGAGGATGGTGAAAAAATTGACGGGCACCCTACTTTTCATATTATTGCCGACGGTAAAACCGCCGGAACATTTGATGTTTTCTATAAAGTGCGCAACCGTTACGAAACTTGGGTTAACTGCACTACGTTGCTGCCTTATTTATACCAGGAAAACCGGCGTGAAGGCGGGTGGAAGCATAGCGATAAAGTGAGTTTTGACCGTGAAAATGATAAAATAACTGCCAACAAGGGGGTTTTTTCCTTTAAAGGGAAAGTGCTTGATTTTGTGTCGGCCTATTATTTTGCAAGAAGCCTTGATATTTCAAAAATCAAGGTCGGCGATAAATTTGAAATGCAATATTTTCTTGAAGACGGCATATATACCCTGAGCATTACTTATGCAGGCAAGGAAGTGATAAATTGTGCTTTAGGTAAGTTTAATTGCCTTAAATTTAACCCTACAATTATACCGGGCCGTATTTTCAGAAAAGACAGCAAACTGTATTTGTGGATCACTGATGATGCTAACCGTATACCGGTAAAAGCAAACGTAGGGCTTATTATAGGCAGTGTAACTATGGAATTGGCAGATGCAAAAGGGCTTAAATATCCCCTTAACCCAATAAATAAGTAAATAAAAATGATAGAAGTTGGCAGTATTTTAGTACATGAAGATGTGGTAAAAGAAAATTTTGTATGTAATTTAAACAAGTGTAAGGGTGCTTGTTGTTTGGAGGGAGATTCGGGTGCGCCTCTTAATGCTGATGAATTGGATATTTTAAATGAAATATACCCGAAAGTAAAACCGTACATGACCCCAAAAGGCATAAAAACCATTGAAAAAAACGGCACTTATGTAAAAGATTTTGAAGGCGATTACACTACGCCCTGCGTTGATGTAAACAAGGAATGTGCCTATGTAATATGGGAAGGCGGCATAACCAAATGCGCCATTGAAAAAGCTTATAACGAGGGTGCTATTAACTGGCAAAAACCCATTTCATGCCACCTGTACCCTATACGTATTACTAAATACCCTGAATTTGACGTATTGAACTACGACAGATGGAGTATTTGCAGCCCGGCATGCAGTTTCGGCGATGAACTTAAGGTTCGTGTGCATGAATTTTTAAAAGCGCCGCTTACAAGAAAATATGGAAAAGAGTGGTATAGTGAATTGGAAGACCGGGTTGCCGGAATGTAAACTATGGTGCGATTTTTATGCAATATCTCTCGTAAAAGGCATGTTATAGCTAATTACATAGCTGGTTTTACAATAAAATTGGATATTATTGCAGTTTATAAATTACTTATTACATACTAAATGAAAGTAGCTTTAATAACAGGTATTACCGGGCAGGATGGCGCGTACCTCGCCGAATTTTTATTAAAAAAAGGGTATATGGTACATGGCGTTAAAAGAAGATCATCCCTGTTTAATACAGAACGTATAGACCATCTTTACCATGACCCGCACGAACCTAATGTTAAATTTAAACTGCATTATGGCGACCTTACAGATTCAACCAATTTAATAAGGCTTATACAGGAAACACAGCCCGACGAAATTTACAACCTTGCTGCACAAAGCCATGTAAAGGTGAGCTTTGATACACCCGAATATACCGCCAATGCCGATGGCATAGGTACCTTACGCATACTCGAAGCAGTAAGGTTATTGGATTTAACAAAAAAAACCCGCATATACCAGGCATCAACATCCGAGCTTTATGGTTTGGTGCAGGCCGTACCGCAAAGTGAAACAACGCCATTTTATCCGCGCTCACCGTATGCTGTAGCCAAGCTATACGGTTATTGGATAATAGTAAACTATCGCGAAGCCTACAATATGTATGCCTGCAATGGCATATTATTTAACCATGAAAGTCCCATAAGGGGCGAAACTTTTGTAACCCGTAAAATTACCCGGGCTGCTTCAAAAATAGCTTTGGGTTTGCAGGGCTGCCTGTATGTAGGTAACCTGTCGGCACGCCGCGATTGGGGCCACGCCAAAGATTATATTGAAGCCATGTGGCTGATGCTGCAACAGGATACAGCCGAAGATTTTGTTATTGCTACCGGTGTAACCACCTCTGTAAGAGATTTCATAAAAATGGCATTCACCGAATTAGGTATTGAAGTTGAATTTAGCGGTAAAGATGAAAATGAGCGCGGTGTGATCATTGACGTTGACCAGCAAAAAGCTGAAGAACTCGGGTTAAATTTGGAAAGTTTAAAACCAGGCCAAACTGTAGTTAAAGTAGATGAGAAATATTTCAGGCCAACCGAGGTAGACCTGCTAATAGGCGACCCGACAAAAGCGCAGCAAAAATTGGGCTGGAAACCAAAATATGATCTGCAGGCATTGGTTACAGATATGATACAATCTGATCTGCACCTGGTAAAAAAAGATGACTATTTGAAAAAAGGCGGCTTTAAAACATTGAATTATTTCGAATAATATATCCCACTAAAATTACCTTATGAAAAAAATACTGGGCTGTTTACTATTGCTTTTACTATTTGCAAAAATTGCGGATGCACAGGCTCAATATCAGCCATATTCTTATCAATTTTATCAAAAGCTGAATTCAACTATTTATTCAACAAACACACGCGAACACAGCTCGTTAAAATCAATGATCATTGATAGTGTATTACAGCATAAGTACGATTCATTAATGAATTATGGTGTAGATACATCGGGGCGCCATAGCTGGGCGCACCGCAAATTACTTAATGAGCATTTGATTGATACAAAAACCAGAGATTATACTTTTTTTGCTGATTTTTTACCCGAACTGCCAATGGGCTTCGATGTTGCAAATAAACAAAGAGTCTGGATAAATACACGCGGCTACCAGTTAGGGGGCACCATTACTAAAAATTTTTACTTCTACTCCAGCGGATTTGAAAACCAGGCGGTGTTTCCCGAATATTTAACAACTTATATTAACCAGGTTGGAATTGTTCCGGGCCAGGCTTATGACCGCAGTTATGGGAAAAATACAAAAGATTGGTCGGATGTGACAGGTATAATATCCTATACGCCTTTAAAATACCTGAACATTACAGCAGGGCAGGGTAAAACATTTATTGGCGATGGTTACCGGTCAGTGCTGCTATCAGACTTTGCTTCAACTTATCCGTTTTTAAAGTTAACCGCAAACGTGGGCAACGTACAATATATGGTAATGTGGTCGAACATGGTTGACCCTGCCGCTCCCGCGGTAAACTACACCAACGGTTACAACAGGAAATGGGGTGTATTTCATTACCTGGATTGGAACGTAAATAAACGATTATCGGTAGGCTTTTTTGACGCGGTGATCTGGGCTAATATAGATTCTTTGGGCCGTTATCGGGGGTTTGACGTCAGCTATGGCAACCCGGTTATATTTTTGCGCCCGGTAGAAGCCTCTAATGGGTCGCCTGATAACGCCTTTGTAGGCTTTAACGCCAAATACAAACTAACAGACGGAATTACAGCATACGGGCAGTTTTTACTGGATGAGTTCAGGGCCCAGGATTTTTTTGGTGGCAAAGGGAGTGCAAAAAATAAATATGCTTACCAGTTAGGCGTCAGGGGCGCTAATTTGTTTAACGTAAATTCATTAAACTATTTATTCGAATTTAACGGGGCAATGCCATTTACGTATTCGGAAACGCAGGAAATAAAAAATTACAGTGAACAGGGCGAACCTCTCGCCCATCCGTTTGGGGCTAATTTTAATGAGTTGGTGGGTTTATTGAATTACTCCTATAAGCGTTTTGATTTTAGCGGCGAATTTGATTATGGGCATTACGGCCTTGATATAAATGGCCTCAATTATGGCAAAGATATTTTCCAGGTGTATATTGACCCGGTACACCGGTATGGAAACTATATTGGGCAGGGTTTAACTACCAATATGACTTATTTAGACTGTAAAGTAGCTTATGTACTTAACCCCAAATACAATTTAAGATTAGAATTTTGGGGGATATACCGAAAGGAAGCAAACATTCAGTTTAATGATAAAACTATTATGGGAATGTTTGGCCTGCGCAGTTCCTTCCGTGCCTTGTACACCGATCTGGCCAGTTACAGGACGCATTGATTTAGTGATTAGAGGTTAGTTAATTAGTGATTAGGGCTTGTATGGTTCTTTAATCTATTTAACATAATGCATCTCTAATCTCTAACTAGCAATCGTATGTGTATTTCGTTTAATTACGAGGTTTCTTACCTGGATAGCAATGCCCTGTGCATCATAACCGCATTCGGCCCAAAGTTCCGGCTGTTCGCCATGTTCAACAACCCGGTCGGGTATGCCTAAACGTATTATTTGTGCTTTGTAGTTATTGTCGGCCATAAATTCAAGTATAGCACTGCCCATACCGCCTTCAATACAGCCATCTTCAACAGTTATTACTTTATTGAATTTTTTAAATACTTCATGTAATAAAGCTTCATCCAGTGGTTTTACAAAACGCAGGTCGTAGTGCGCAGGGTAATAACCTTCTGTATTTAATTCAGCAATAGCTTTTATAGCTTCGTTGCCAATATGGCCTATGGTTAGTATGGCGGCATCTTCACCATCGCTTATTTTACGGCCTTTGCCAACACCTATAGCTTTAAACGGGCGCTGCCAATCAACCATAACCCCGTTTCCGCGCGGATAACGGATAACAAACGGCCCCATATCATCCTGCTGCGCGGTAAACATCAGGTTGCGCAGCTCTTCCTCATTCATTGGTGCAGATACCGTCATATTGGGTATACAGCGCATATAAGCCAGGTCATAAGCGCCGTGATGGGTTGGCCCGTCGGCGCCGGCAATACCCGCCCTGTCTAAACAAAATACTACATTAAGCTTTTGTATGGCTACATCATGTATCACCTGGTCGTATGCCCTTTGCATAAAACTGGAGTAGATATTGCAAAAAGGTATTAACCCCTGGGTAGATAAGCCTGCCGAAAACGTAACGGCATGCTGCTCGGCAATACCTACATCGAAAGCGCGGTTAGGCATAGCCTTCATCATCAGGTTAAGCGAACAGCCCGATGGCATGGCCGGCGTAATGCCCATTATTTTAGGATTTTTCTCAGCCAGTTCAATAATGGTATGGCCAAACACATCCTGGTATTTTGGCGGCTGAGGTTTTTCCTGCTTTGTTTTTTTGATCTCGCCGGTTATTTTATCAAACAAACCGGGGGCATGCCACTTGGTCTGGTCTTTTTCAGCTAAAGCATAACCTTTACCCTTGGTGGTAATGCAATGTAGTAATTTTGGCCCTGGTATATCGCGTAGGTCGCGTAATACTTTAACCAGGTGTTTTACATCATGCCCGTCAATAGGGCCAAAGTATCTGAATTTAAATGCCTCGAAAAAGTTGCTTCGCTTAAGCAAAGTGCCTTTAATGCTTTTTTCTATTTTCAGCGCCATATTATAAGCGTCAGGTCCTATAGCAGATATTTTTGCCAGCACACTGGCAATATCATCCCTGAAACGGTTATATGGTTTGGAGGTGGTAATATTGGTCAGATAATCCTTTAACGCGCCAACATTAGGGTCGATAGACATGTTATTGTCATTCAAAATTACCAGCAAATTAGAATTTTCAATACCCGCGTGGTTCAGTGCTTCAAAGGCTATGCCGGCGGTCATGGCACCATCGCCTATTACGGCCACATGCTGCCTGTCGGTTTCGCCTTTATACTGCGAAGCCACCGCCATACCCAGCGCTACCGATATGGAGGTTGAGGAATGTCCTACTCCAAAAGTATCATATTCGCTCTCTGAGCGCTTCGGGAACCCGCTGAGCCCGCCATATATACGATTGGTATGGAAAGCCTCACGTCGCCCCGTAAGTATTTTGTGGCCATAAGCCTGGTGGCCCACGTCCCAAACTAATTGATCGTATGGTGTATTTAGTATGTATTGTAAAGCTACGGTCAATTCAACCACCCCCAAACTCGCGGCAAAATGCCCCCCGTTTACCGATACTATGTCAATTATATATTGGCGCAGTTCCTGGCAAATCTGCTCAAGCTGGTCCTCGCCAAGCTTCTTTAAATCAGATGGATAGTTTATTTTTCCTAATAAGTCGCCAGCTTGTACCTGCATGGATATTGATCAGAATGTTTAACTTGCAAAGTAAGCAAGTTTAATCGGTAAATTAAGGACAATTAACACTATTTATTGTTTGTTATTGTATTTTTATCGCAACTATGGATGAAGAAAGTTTCGAAATAAAACTCCCCCAGTTTGAAGGCCCGTTCGACCTGCTGCTTTTTTTTATTGAGCGCGACGAGCTGGATATACATGATATCCCCATAGCCCGTATTACCGATGATTTTTTGAACTACATCCACCAGATGGCAAGCCTGAACATTGAGCTGGCCAGCGAGTTTATTTTTGTGGCGGCAACACTGATGCGCATAAAAGCCAAAATGTTGCTGCCCCGTTATGATGCCGAAGACGGCGAAAGTGAAATAGATCAGAAGGATGAACTGATAAGGAAACTCATAGAATATAAACGGTTCAAAGACCTGTGTGACGAGTTGCGCCCATTTGAAGATGAACGGTTTATGCAGGAAAGGCGCGGCAATATTAAATACGACCTTGAACAAGCCGAACGGGTTGCCACCCCCGAAGAGGAATTAGCCGAAGTTAGCTTATATAAACTAATGATGGTATACGCGCGGCTGATGAAAAACTACACGAACAGCACCGAAGATATTACCCATACCGTTGAACAATACCCCTATACGATTGAAAAACAAAAAGAAGCCATTGAAGGCTTGTTACGCATAAATAAAATGCTGGATTTTAAAGCTATTGCCGGCCACTCGGAAAACAAGGTGCATTTTGTATATAATTTTTTGGCCGTGCTCGAAATGCTGCAGCAGGAGTTAATAGATATACAAATAGGGTTAGGGTTTAATAATTTTTGGATATCGGGGAGGGAGATTAGAGGGTAGTGATTAGGTTTACATGTTAGCTCGAATTTGCAATAATTGACAAGCCCAATAAAAACAGTTATATTTGAATTATGACAACACTAACTATACATCCGACAACTGACGAGCAGGAAACTGCTATACGTATTTTCTTGGATGCACTGCATGTTGAATATAAAGCTGGCGATGAGTTAGACGATACAACTTATTTATTGTCATCGCCCGCCAATGCCGAACATTTGAAAAGATCAATAGAACAAGAAAAAAAAGGTGAAGTAACCCAACTTGGGCTTAATGATATATGGAAACCATAAATTTTACTGCTGATGCGTTAGAAAATCTTGCGTATTGGAAGAAAAGTGGTAATATTATTATTCTAAAACGTATCCGCCAATTATTACAAGCCATACAAACCGACCCTTTCAATGGTATTGGCAAACCCGAAGCTTTAAAACATAATCTTTCTGGTATGTGGTCAAGGCGCATTAACCAGGAACACCGCATTGTTTATAAGGTTGAAGAAAACATTATCACTGTTTATTCTCTGCGGTTTCACTATTCAAAATAATGCTCTTTTATAATAAGAGTCTCATCCCGCGCTACACCAAATGTTAACAACCCCAAATTACTCACAACCCCAAACTAATTCACTAATCACCAATTAACTAATCTCTAATCTTATTAACTTAGCGCCGTTTTTAAAATGATATGAAAAGAGACAAATTAATATTTAAACTGCTGGATGAAGAGCAGCAGCGCCAGGAAGAAGGATTGGAGCTTATTGCGTCGGAAAATTTTGTTAGCAAGCAGGTTATGGAAGCGGCGGGTTCGGTTGCTACCAACAAGTATGCCGAGGGCTTGCCCGGCAAGCGTTATTATGGCGGCTGCCAGGTGGTTGATGAAATTGAGACCATAGCTATTGAACGTGCAAAGCAATTGTTCAATGCCGAATGGGCAAATGTGCAGCCGCACTCGGGCGCGCAGGCAAATGCCGCGGTTATGCTGGCCTGCCTTAATCCGGGCGATAAAATATTAGGATTTGACCTTTCGCACGGCGGGCACTTAACACATGGTTCGGCGGTGAATTTTTCTGGTAAATTATATGAGCCGCATTTTTATGGGGTTAAAAAAGATACCGGTTATGTTGATTACGACCAGCTAAAAAAAGTGGCGCTTGCCGAAAAGCCAAAAATGATCATCTGCGGGGCCTCTGCTTACTCGCGCGATTGGGATTACGAATTTATCCGCAAAGTAGCCGATGAAATTGGCGCGCTTGTATTGGCTGATATTTCGCACCCGGCAGGATTAATAGCGAGGGGTTTATTAACCGATCCGCTGCCGCATTGCCATATTGTTACCACCACTACCCACAAAACCTTGCGCGGCCCGCGCGGGGGCTTAATTATGATGGGTAAAGACTTTGAAAACCCGTGGGGATTAAAAACCCCGAAGGGCGAGATCAGGATGATGTCGAACCTGCTTGATATGGCCGTTTTTCCCGGTACACAGGGCGGGCCTTTAGAGCACATAATAGCAGCTAAGGCCATCGCCTTTGGCGAGGCCCTGTCTGATAGCTATATGAAATACATATTACAGGTAAAAAAGAACGGTGCCGCCATTGCCAAAGCGTTTACAGACCGCGGGTATGAGATCGTATCGGGCGGTACAGATAACCACCTGGTGCTTATAGATCTGCGGAATAAAAACGTAACCGGCAAAGCTGCCGAAAACGCGCTGGTTAAGGCCGATATCACCATCAATAAAAATATGGTGCCTTATGATGATAAATCACCTTTTATAACTTCGGGGATACGTATTGGTACGGCAGCTGTAACTACGCGGGGCATGAAAGAGAAACAAATGGAAGCTATTGTTGTTCTGATAGATGAGGTAATAAAAGACCCCGAAAATGAAACTTCATTAAACAAAATCCGTAAAAAGGTGCATAAACTAACAGAACAGTTTCCGTTGTACCGGGAATAACGTACCAATAATAAATGATCCAAACGCAGCAGGCCTTTTCTGATACCGAAACCAGGCGCCTGGAGGCGCTTAATTCATACAATGTATTAGATACATTGCCCGAAAAAGAGTTTGACGCTATAACCCGCCTGGCTTCCTATATATGCCAGGTTCCCATAGCGTTAATTTCATTAATTGATGAGGAAAGACAGTGGTTTAAATCAAAAGTGGGCCTTGATGCCGTAGAAACTTCGCGGGCAGATGCTTTTTGCAATTATACTATCCTTAGTGATGAAATATTAGAAATTAACAACGCGGCAGAAGACGAAACTTTTAAAAACAACCCCTTTGTTACCGGCGATGACCATATACGGTTTTATGCCGGCGCGCCGCTTATTGACCCTGATGGGCACCGGTTAGGTTCTTTATGCGTGGTTGATACCGTTCCGCGTAAACTTACTTTTGAACAGCGGGATGCTTTGCGTACACTGGCTGATGAAATAATGTCGCACTTTGTGGTGAGTAAGCAAAAGAGGGAGCTGGAAAACTCAGTAAAAATTCACAAGGAATTTTTTAATTTATTTAACAGTTCGCCCGAGATACATTTAATAGCCGATAAGGATTCTAATATAGAGCTGATCAACAATTCCGTTAAAACCATTTTAGGTTATGATCCCCGGGAGGCCATTGGACGTTCTCTCTGGGATTTTGTTGTTGGCCACAACCGGGAACAATTTGTACCGCTTATTGAAAAGGCCGTAGCTACCGGGCAATCCTATGAAATGGAAACCCAAACAATTTCAGCCGATAATAAAGTAAAATGGATTGGATGGTGCGGCATATATAAAGCTGAAAAATGGTATGCCAGCGGACGCGACATTACTTATCATAAGAAAGTTTTAGCCGAGTTGGAGCAGCTATCATTGGTGGCCAGTAAAATTGTTAATGGTGTAGTAATAAGCGATGCTGACGACAAGGTAATATGGACAAATGAGGCATTTGAAAAAATAACAGGCTATAACCACGCCGATGTTGAAAACAAACGGTTGCCTGAGGTAATCATCAGGGGGGCCGACGAAGATACTCAACGTAAACAATATAATGAGTTTATTAAAAGAGGGCAATCGTATTCAACTCATGTATTCGCTACCCGGAAGGATGGGCAGCAAATATGGTTATCTGTTATTAATTCTGTTATTTATCAGGAAGGAAAGATTGCAAAACGTATTGTAGTTATTAATGATATAACTACCCGGATAACTGCACAAAGGGACCTTGAAATACTATCATATGCTGCGCGGAAATCGCCAAGCGGGATGCTAACCCGTGATGCGGATGGGGCAGTTGTATGGATGAATGAGGCAATTGAACAGATTACGGGGTATACACTCGATGAAATGAAGGGCAAAAAGTTTGCCCCGCTCCTTATAGGTGAAAATACCGATATGAATGTATTTGATACAGCGGCCAAAGCCATTGCCAAAAAAAAATCATACAGTTTTGAAGTATTAATTTATAAAAAAGACCGTACGTCGGTATGGGTAGCCGTATCAAACAGCCCGTTATTAAACGAAGCGGGCGAGATTGAGCGGCAGGTGGCAAGTGTGGTGGATATTAGCGAACGTAAAAAAGCCGAAAGCGAACTCCAAATGCTTTCATTGGTAGCAAGCAATACTACCAGCGGCGTTGTAATAAACAATAGCGAAGGTGAAATTGAGTGGGTAAACCCTGCGTTCGAAAAAATTACCGGTTACAATTTACCCGATGTAAATAAAAAGCACCTTGGCGATGTATTACAGGGGGAGCTTACAGACCAATCTATTATACAAAAGGGCCGCGACCTTTCAAAAAATAAACAATCATTCGAGGTCGACCTGCTGGCTTACCGTAAGGACGGCAAACCAATATGGCTTACAGTTATTAATTCAGTGATCCTTAATAAGGAAGGCGCAGTTGATAAATACATTGAAGTGGTTATTGATATAAGTGCTAAAAAAGAAGTAGAGCTTGAACTTATAACTGCCAAAGAAAAAGCTTTACAGTTAAGCCGGGCCAAGGATATGTTTATCTCAGTAATGAGCCATGAAATACGTACGCCGCTTAACGCGGTTATTGGCATATCGCGTTTACTGTTGGACGCCAATCTTCCCGAATCACAAAAAGAAAACCTGGATGTGCTTAAATTCTCTGCCGATAATTTAATGATGCTGATAAATGATGTGCTTGATTTTACCAAAATAGAGACCGGGAATGTTGAACTGGAAAAAGGCAGGGTTGACCTCCGCGAAACCGTTCAAAGTATTATAGGGTCATTACAATATAAAACCAAACCAAAAAATATATATCTTAACGCAAATATTGATGCCGCCGTACCGGAAATAGTTATAGGTGATAGTACCAGATTATCGCAAATACTGCTAAACCTGGGGAGCAACGCGGTTAAATTTACAGAACATGGCGGCATAACCATTGACCTTAAGGTAATTGAAGAGAACAAGAAAAACGTGCGCATACGTTTTTCTGTAACAGATACAGGTATAGGTATAGCAAATAACAAATTAAGTACGATATTTGAATCGTTTAAACAGGCCGAGGTTGATATAACGCGTAAGTATGGTGGGACAGGTTTGGGCCTTGCGATCAGTAAAAAACTGATAGAATTACACGACTCCCGGATAAATGTTGATAGCGAACTGGGAAAAGGGTCAACCTTTTGGTTTACAATAACGTTTAACAAGGATAATAATAAAAAGGCCAATCCTAATAAAGTGGAAAGAGAAGTTAACATGCATGTGCTTGTAGTGGACGATAACCAGATAAACAGGTTATTGATAAATAAAATATTAACCAAATGGGGCGCTACTATTGATTTTGCCGAAAATGGATTACAGGCTGTAAACAAAGTAGAAACCAACAAAAACTACGATGCGGTATTAATGGATATCCATATGCCCGAAATGGGTGGTTTGGAAGCCACGGAGATCATCCGAGCTAAAAGCGAGCCTTATTTTAAACAATTGCCTATTATAGCTTTAACAGCCTCTATGCTAAATGCTCAGGTGAGCCTAATGGGCAATGCCGGAATGAACGATTATATACTAAAACCCTTCGAGCCAGGTACCTTGTTTGAAAAATTAAGCAGGTATCAGAAACAGTGATTAGTTAATTAGAGGTTAGAGATTAGTTGAACATTTAATAATATGCTAAGCCTAATCTCTAATTAACCAATCTCTAATCACAATGCTACTCCGCATACGCTATAGTGGCGATGCTTAACTTCAATCCCTGAATTTTTAAAAGTTGTATACCGCAGGCTTCGAGCGTTGAGCCGGTGGTTACAATATCGTCCACCAGCAATATGTGTTTATCCTTTAGCTTTTCGGGGTCTTTAACAAAAAATACTTCCTGCATATTTTCAAACCTTGCAAAGCGCGATCTATGTGTTTGGGTTTCGGTAGCTTTTATACGTACCAGGTTATCATCTTCAACAGTAGCCTGTAATTTTTGGGCAAGGCCATCGGCAAAACAGGTGCTTTGGTTATATCCGCGTTGCTTTAATCTGCTTTTATGCAGGGGCACGGGTATAATATAATCGACCGAAGCAAATTTGTTATTTGTATTTAATTGGGCACCGGCTATATTTCCCAACAAATTTCCAACACGGCGCATACCTTTATATTTAAAATGATGCATCAGGTTTTGCACCCTGCCGCCTTTTGAAAAATAATATAACGCATAAGCCTCCTCTACTTTGATCTTGCCCCAAAACTGCTGGGCAACAATATTACCGGGTTGCAGGTGGAAATTAGTAAAGGGCAAATTATAAAGGCAATCGGTACAAATTACCTGCTCATGGGCCACCAGGGTGGTGCCGCAGGCTGGGCAAAGCTCGGGGAATAAAAGTGATAGAAAATCGGCCAGGTAACCACTTTGCAGTTTCATGGCCTTAATGTAATATGTTTTTTATAAAAAAGAAACCTGCAGCTTATTTTTCTGCTTCCAATTGTTTAATGTTGGCTATTAATGTATTTATTTCTAATGGTAACGATCCGTTATAAACACCCCTTATCCTGCCTTTCTGATCAATAAGCACCAGGTTTTCGGTATGCAAAAACTGATCGGCGCCCTTATTGTAACCTGTAGCATCATCGGCAAAATAAGCCTGCCGTGCCAATTTATATATAGCCGGCTGGCTGCCTGTTAGGAGCCACCATTTTTTTCCATCAATATGATGAATGGTGGCATAGTTAAATAAGGTGTCAACATTATCACGCGTGGGTGTTACGCTATGCGAAAGGATGAGCACACGGTTATCATTTGCAAACGCGTCCTGCACTTTGGCCAGGTTATCCATCATGGCGGGGCATATATTGCGGCAGGCCGTAAAGAAAAAATTGGCCACATATATTTTTCCGGCGGTACTTTTATTGGTTATAACATTACCAAACTGGTTAATAAAACTAAAGTTTGCTATGGTATGTACTGTACTATACACGTCGTCCTGCGGGTTAAGCCATACCGGGGTAAAATCGGGCGTATTATAAAACGGAAGGTTGTTGTTTTTTACCGGTTTATGGCAAGCTGTTAGCAACAGTATAAGTGGGGTTACTATTTTTAATATCTTCATCTTTAAATACATTTTTGCAAAATTTTCTTCCAATTAAACCATATTGCTGTCCATCCTTCACCACATAATTTGCCCTTACTGTGCCGTCGGGCCACCACATTTGCTGCAGGCCATCTTCATGCCCCATAGTGTAATGGAAACATCGGTACAATTTATTATTGTTGAACCATTCTTTGGCTGTTCCGTTATGCTCATCGTCTGTAAACTCATATTCAAACTTGGGCTTGCCATCGGGCCACCAGCCATAATGCACCCCTTGTTTTTTGCCGTTAACAAATAGCCTTACCTGCTCTGGCGATTTGTCGGCGTACCAGCTTTTCATTAAACCCTCTTCTTTACCTTCATAGTAAGGGGTTTCCCGTTCCCGGTTCCCGTTAACAAAATTTGAAAACAGGAAGCCCGAAAACGTTTTGTTATTATAATATAAAAAGCCATCCATGCGCGTTAAATGCGCGTCGCTGCTATTTACCCAAACAGCGGGTATTTCTTTTGATTTCAAGCTCATGAACACTGCAACAGCCAGTATTGATGCCCAAAACAATAAAAAAAAATTATCTCGATACAGTACCAGGCGTTCCATAAAATTCGTTTCCGTTTATATAAGGGTCGGCAGTAGTGGTGTGGTAATGATAGATGCCATTAGGGTAATCAGCTGTTGCACCAAAATGGCCATGATAGGCATCAAGCTCGCTGTTGGTAATAGTTTTACCATTTTCGAGCGGACCGTATACAGGGAACCCATCCAGCAAAAAGCCTATCAGTGCGTCTTTTCCTTTGCCGGCAGTTAAATAATAAGGCTCGGCATGGTAATGGTACATGCCCTGCTGCTGCGGATGCCCGTTATATTGGTCAAAACTGTTAATCTCAAAAGTTAATGGTGAGCCGCCCGCGGCATATTGGTTAAATATGGGCACACCGTTTATGGCTACCCCCATTGGCCCCATAGGTGTTGCCGAATGGCTTGTTGCCATAACCGGGTTTAACGGTATCCTGAAAATAATATCTTTCTCCTCAATGCTATTGGGGTTTTTACGCCATCGTGAATTTGAGCCGTTATATTGCTCATATTTAGCAGCCTCCCATTGCGTTCCCTGGTAATAAGGCGATTTATGATCGGGCAGGCAAGTAACTTTAACAACCAGGTAATTACCCTGCACATACATATCGGTGGCATTGTATATTTTTTTATATACCCCGGGTATGCCGGCAGTATGGATAGCTATGCAATTACCTGTAACATCATTTTTATAAGATACTATGCCTATGTATAACAGGCTTGCACAAAACAAGAGATCAAAAAATTTAACTTTCATACTCTAGACTTTTAAATAAATTGATTTTTAAAAGTTTACTGTGATACTGTGCCTGCTGTTCCATAAAATCCATTGCCATTAATATAAGGGTCGGCTGTAGTGGTGTGGTAATGATAGATGCCATTAGGATAATCGGCGGTCACCCCAAAATGGCCATGATAAACATCCAGGTCGGCGTTGGTGATGGTCTTGCCGTTTTCAAGCGGCCCATAAACCGGGAAACCGTCTAATAAAAACCCTATCAGCGCGTCTTTGCCTTTATTGGTAGTGAGATAGTACGGCTCGGCATGGTAATGGTACATGCCCGATTGCTGCGGGTGCCCGTTATATTGGTCAAAGCTATTTACCTCATTAGTTAACGGCGACCCGCCTGCGGCATATTGATTAAATATAGGTATGCCATTTATGGCCACGCCCATTGGCCCAAGTGGGGTTGAGGCATGTGTGGTGGCAATAGCCGGGTTTAGGGGTATTTTAAAAGTAACATCGTTTTCGGCAATAGTATTTGGGTTTTGGTTCCATAACGTATTGGTGCCATTGTAGGCTTCATATTGCGTGGAGGCCCATTGGGTACCCTTGTAATAAGGCGACTTATGATCGGGCAGACTGGTAACTTTTATAACTACATAACTACCTTCCAGGTATATTGAAGTGGCATTATATATTTTTTTGAAAACAGCCGGTACCCCGGTGCCAATAGTTGGCGTATTGAGGACGGGAGTGGTAGTTGTTGTTATGGTAGTGGTAGCTGCGTCTTTTTTGCAGGATACCAGGACTAAAAATAATAAACTAATGATTATAGCCAGATAGTTTGATTTAGTTTTCATGATGAAGGAATTTATAACAGTTAGATGCCGGCTGCTATAAATTCCTTCGCTCAATTAAAATTAATTAGGCGGTGGTCCGCCATTTGGCGGCGGCGGTATTCCATCCGGCGGGCCGGGCCTGTTCCCTCTGCGTTGTGGTGGCCGCATACCATCCGGCGGGCCGGGCCGGTGCCCGCGCTGCGGCGGGCCACCCATCATATGAAGGGCATTTTTTATAATATGGTCAAATTTTTCCTGCTGGCTGGTATTTAATAGGGTCCTGAACCTGCGAAAGTGATTTAAAGTGGCCGTATCCAGCATGACCTGTATGGTACTGATCTTTTTTTCGAGGGCATCTACAGCCACAGTGTTTAAAACCGGTGTTTTTATATTTTCAAAAATAGAATCGTGCAGCAAATGGCTCTCGTCATTCAGTTTACGGGTAAATTCAAAATGCTGTTTACGCATTGCAGCATAGGCCGTTTCCTGCGCGGCAGTTAGTTTCAATTCTTTTGATAAGTATTCATTAGCCGCCTGCGGCGGGCCGCCCCGCCCGGGCAAAATTTGCTGCTTGAACCAAAGCGTGCCCAGTAAAATGCAGTTTATCAATACCAGCACAATCACTACACTTATCAAAACTTTATAACTTTTCATATCAGCTGTTTTAGTAACTATCTACGTTGTTGTTAAGGTTATAGGCATCGGCAAAGGCGTCGGCATTTGCTGCTTTTTTTACAGTAACCGTATTGCCGCTTTGTTTTAACACATAAAAGCTAACGGCATTAATGCCGATAAATAAGATCAGCACCGCAGCCAGGCGCAGCATTACCCGGTTATAGGCCATAGGTATGACCTTACGGTTGTCATTCATCCGCTGCAAAATTTTTGAATGTAAATATTCATTTGCTTCCAGCTGCTGTAGGTTGTTTAAACTGTTTAAAGTTTGTTCAGCCATCTGTTCTATTTCCTCTTGATTTTTCATATCGAAGAATAATAATTGATCAATAATTTTTTCAAATTTCCTTTTGCCCGCATTAATAACGATTCAACCGCGCCTTCGTTCAACTGCATCACTTCAGCAATTTTTTGCTGGCTCATGTCTTGTACCTTTTGGAGTATAAAGGCCGTTTTTTGTTTTTCGGGCAGCCGGTTGATCGCGTTAAACAATATGGCCGACCGCTCCTTGTTTTCTGCCAGTACACCCGGATGTATAAACTCCACAGGTTCGTGCAGCAGTTCGTTATTTGCACCAAACAGGCTCGATAAAAAGCCTGCGCGTTTTTTGCGGTTTTTATGCCGCATAAAATCAATAGCCTGGGTAATACTTATACGGTATATCCAGGTACTTAATTTACTTTGCTGCTTAAATTTGCCAATATTTTCGTACACTTTAATAAAAACATCCTGGGTAATATCTTCGGCATCATGCATGTTTTGAACAAAGCCCAATACCGTATTGTACACCATTTTTTTATAGGTATTCACTATAGTTTTAAAAGCATTTTCATCGCCTTTAAGCAAACAAGCAATCAGTTCCTGCTCTGTCAATTCAGTAGTTATCCATCAGTAAGACGTTCGGTTGGGTAAAATCCTTCGCATGGTTTTAATATTAATCAGGATGTGTGATACAGAGATAAATATAAAAATTTATCTCTGTGTTCTTAGTGTATGCTTAGATACTGTTTAAAATGATTTTATAAGGTTCAGGTGGGGTGGACCAAGTGGACCAGGCGGGTAAACTATTCCCCTTCCTTAATAGCCAACTGCCCGCAGGCGGCATCAATATCTTTACCCCGGCTGCGGCGCAGGTGGGTGTTAACGCCTTGTTTGCGCAGGTGATCGGCAAAAGCCTCCACCTTGTCTTCTCCGGCGTTTATAAAATCAGCGAAAGCTATGGGGTTATATTCAATAATATTCACCTTGCAGGGCAGGTGTTTGCAAAATTGGGCCAGTTCGGCGGCATCCGCTATGGTATCATTAAAGCCGTCGAAAATAATATACTCGTAAGTTACCGGGTTTTTAGTTTTGGCGTAATAATATTTTAAAGCTTCGGCCAATGCTTTTAATGAGTTTTGCTCATTAATGGGCATAATGGTATTTCGTTTTTCGTCATTCGCGGCATGTAAGGAAAGGGCGAGGTTAAATTTTACCCCGTCATCGCCCAGTTTTTTTATCATTTTGGCTATACCGGCAGTTGATACGGTAATACGTTTGGCTGCCATGTTGAGGCCATCTTCCGATGTTATTTTTTCGACCGAATCCAGCACATTCTTATAATTAAGCAATGGCTCACCCATACCCATATAAACTATATTGCTTAAAGGTATGCCATAATTTTCACGTGCCTGCCGGTCAATAAGCACTACCTGGTCATATATCTCATCCGGATTAAGGTTGCGTTTGCGCTCCATATATCCGGTTGCACAAAATTTACACGTAAGGCTGCAACCCACTTGCGACGATACGCAGGCCGTCATGCGGCCCGGCGTTGGAATTAAAACGCCCTCAATTAAGTGGCTATCATATAAAACAAAAGAATTTTTTATAGTTTTATCAGCGCTAAACTGCGATTTGCTTATCCGTACATTATTAATAGTGAAGTTCTCATCCAGTTTGCTGCGAAGTTCTTTTGAAATATTGCTCATCTCGTTGAAAGAAAAGCATGATTTTTTCCATAACCATTCATAGATCTGTTTGGCCCTGAAGCTTTTTTCATCCATTTGAGCAAAATGTTTTTGCAAGCTTTCAAGGTCAAGGCTGCGGATGTCAATTTTTTCTTTTACGGCGTTCACGCCGCAAAAGTACGAAATTTAAAAAATCTATCTTTTTAATCATAAACGCAAAACAATAACCAAAATACAATTGTATGTTTTAATGGTGTGGTTTAAGCAAACGGGTAGGTAACTTTATAAGTTATTATTTGAATGAAAATTTTTACAGCCCATTATGTTTTTCCTGTTTGTGCCGATCCGATTAAAAATGGAGTTGTTATAACAGATGACCTTGGTAAGATCATTTCAGTGACCGATCAACCGCCCCCTGATTCAGAAAATACATCTGTTGAACATTTGCATGGCATTATTTGCCCCGGATTTATAAATACCCATTGCCATGTTGAACTTTCTCACCTGAAAGATAAAATAGCCCGGGGCGGCGGGCTGGTGAATTTTATAAAGGATGTTATGCAGGTAAGAAATGCCGGCAGTGATGAAATAGCCGCTGCTGCCGTTGCTGCCGATAAGGAGCTATATAAAAATGGTATAGTTGCCGTGGGCGACATAGTTAACAGCAATGCCACCATCCCTGTTAAAGCTAATAGTAAATTATACTATCATACTTTTGTTGAAGTTTTCAGCTTTTTGCCCAATAAAGCCGATGATGTTTTTAATAACGCCCTGGCTTTGTTAAGTGAGTTTAAACCTCAGTCATGTTCCATAACACCTCATGCCCCTTACAGCGTATCAAAAGAATTATTCAGGCTGATAAAAAAATACGCTGATACCCATAAAAACCTGATAAGTATCCATAACCAGGAGTGTGAAGACGAAAACAAGTTTTTCCGCTACAAGCTGGGGAACTTTAATGAATTGTATGCGCACTTTGGTATTAACATTAACCATTTTAAACCACAGGCGCGTAACTCAGTACAAACCATAATACCATTGTTGACTGATAAGCAGGATATTTTATTAGTGCATAATACCTGTACCAATTTAAAAGACATTTATTTTATAAAACGTTTTGACCGCAAAATACATTGGTGTTTTTGCCCAAATGCCAATTTATATATCGAGGGCATATTACCCAAGGTTGACCTGTTTTTGGGCCAGGGTTTCAATATAACCTTGGGTACCGATAGCCTGGCATCAAACAGCAAGCTATGTATATTAAGTGAAATGTATACATTACAGCAAAAATTCCCGGTATTAAGCACTGCCGAACTACTGAAATGGGCCACCATTAACGGCGCTGCTTATTTAGGTATTGATAAAGAAAAAGGAACAATAGAGCCCGGAAAAACACCCGGGTTAAACCTCATAACCGGGCTTAAGGATATGAAAATTACGGCTGCCACTAAAGTTAGACGGTTGATTTAGGTGGTATAAAATCAAGCACCCTGGGCGATACCCGTACTGGCTATCCTGGTAACGTAGAATTGGGAACCGAAAAATTCGTCGAAATAGGTATATTTTATAATATGATACAGCTTTCTGTGGGGATTGAGGGTCAGGAAGATTAGCTGAAGGACTTTAAAAATACGTTGAGGTAATTTTATTGGCTTAAGGGTAGCCCCTACGGGGCATTTTACGTTTCTTCTATTGTTTCTACAAACAGGTAGCCCCTGACGGGGCATTTGTCCGATTGCTTATTAATTATCTACGATCTGATTTTTCTAAATTCACTTTATATTTAACATTACCAACGGCGCTAACCTAATGCCCCGTTAGGGGCTACCTGTTTGTAGAAGAAGATCAATAAAAATATATTTGCCCCATAGGGGCTACCCTTAATGAAAAACGTTTTATATATTTATCATTATGTCTAATACCTACACCCAATTATATATCCACTGTGTATTTGCAGTAAAATATCGTGAGGCTATAATTACTGACGAATGGGAAGAAAGGTTGCATAAATACATTACCGGCATTGTACAAAACAACGGACATAAATTATTAGCCGTAAATTCTGCACCCGATCATTTACACCTTTTTATTGGACTTAATCCCAGTCAATCAATAGCAGATATAATGCGTTTGGTAAAGGGCGACAGTTCGGAGTTTATCAATAAAGAGAAACTTACGAAGAGAAAATTCCATTGGCAGGATGGCTATGGTGCATTCAGCAATAGCCGATCACAAATAGATGCGGTGGTTAAATATATTATCAACCAAAAACAACATCATCTTAAAAAATCATTTAGGGATGAATACCTCGAGATATTAAAGGATTATGATGTTGATTATAATGAGAAGTATATATTTCAGGAATTAGTGGATTAAATTAAAACTGAATTAATCAGGATTGATTATATCACCATTGCTATTATATGCAATGATATGCCCAGACTCTTCAACAAAAACTAACTCGTCGGAATCATCATAAACGGACCAATGTTTGTTAAGATTCTTCCAATTAATATTGCCATTTTTTATATTATCCGCTATATCAATTATTCTATATTTATATCTGTTTTCTAATTTATCCAGCACTTCAATGAACTCAATCCCTTCAACATCCAATAATCCTTTATCAATAGTTTCTTTGTCAATTGCAAAGTTGTCTTCTTCAGCATGCAATCGAACCGTAGGATAAAATAATCCGGAAAATTTATTATCATTGACTTGGTTCAAATGAATTTTTGCTATAGCAATTGTCCTTTTGTATAAATGATTATCTATTTCTGAAATAGGCTGGCAAAAACTTTTTGCCAAATAATTAGCTATAAGTTCATTCGTTTCGTTATTATGGGGGTCATTATATTCGAATGGTAACCTGGAAGAAGATAATTCTTCAAAATTTGATTTAGTGTAACCCACGTTATTAAATAGTAAATTATTATTAGTGACCCACCTTGAAAGGATAAGTTTATCCCCGGGTTTAACATCTAGCTCATAAAAAACAGTTTTTTTAGAAGATGCAGCATAAAACATTTGCTTTCCTTCAATACTTGCCCTATTGAGCTTGGCTTTATCTTTAGGGGGATATATAATATTTTCATATAAACTTGGTTTTTCGGAAAAGAGAATCCCCCTATATAATAAAAGGCCTGGGTTGAAATTTATGGCTGCAACTGAATAACCATTTATTATTTGTTGAAAATACGCCTGTAATTGCTCAATGGTTGCATTTTTAATATCAATTGTACTTAACTGTTCAATTGCATTATTGATTTGATTTATGTCTGAAACAGGTCTATGCTTAATCATTATCCTACGCCCTCGTATCATTCCCATTATAAATACTTAAATAGCTTTCATAGCGCGATAGTTCTATTTCGCCATTTTCCAGGGCTTCCAGTACGGCGCAGCCGGGTTCGTTAATGTGGCGGCAATTGTTAAAGCGGCAATTTTGCATGCGTGAACGCATTTCGGGGAAGTAGCGGCCCAACTCTGCTTTTTCAATATCTATCACCCCTAATTCACGTATACCGGGGGTATCAATAATAAATCCGCCTTGCGGCAGTTCAAACATTTCGGCAAAGGTGGTGGTGTGGGTACCCTTGTCGCTCCATTCAGATACTTCACTGGTACGCAGTTCAAGGTCAGGCAGCAAAGCGTTGATCAGCGTTGATTTACCTACACCCGAATGCCCCGAAAATAAGGTCACTTTATCTTTTAACAACTCCTGCACCAGGTTAATATTAGTTCCGTCAAGCGCGGAAACCTCGTAACAGGGGTAGCCGATGTTTTCATAGA
>Ga0206932_1021_pt1 | contig 43905 bp, 32 predicted proteins | sample Alteio_BWOrgHeat_18_FD_153244 | JGI IMG/M metagenome (GOLD analysis project Ga0206932, IMG submission 153244) | Enriched cells from forest soil in Barre Woods Harvard Forest LTER site, Petersham, Massachusetts, United States -... | ecosystem: Environmental > Terrestrial > Soil > Temperate forest >...
ACGGCAACAGGTCGTTGATGAGTTTAATGGTTAGGGCAATATCAGCCTTATCTTCACCGGGATAGCCAAACTGGATAAAGAAAGACGGTTTTATGCCGTATTTCTTCATTGCTTTTGTAGCGGTATGTATTTGTTCAACGGTTATGCCTTTATCCATGGCGTCCAATATTTTTTGCGAGCCGCTTTCAGCGCCTATCCAAACATTCTCGCAGCCCGACGCAGCCAGTGCTTCCACCAGTTCTTCATGCGCCAGCAGGTCGGCCCTTGATTGTATTTTAAAACGCGTACGCAGGTTTTCTTGTTGTATCAATTGTGCAAACTCCAGTACCCAGCCCGGTTTTAAGCCAAAAATATCATCGCAGAACCAGATATGGTCAATCGGGTATCGTTCTTTCAATAATTTGAGCTCCTGTATAACATTTTCGGGACTGCGCGAATTATAACGGTTGCCGTAAATTGGTTTTGCACACCAGTTGCATTTAAATGGACAGCCGCGCGTGGTGCTCATATTGATAGAAAAGTAACCCGCGTTTTTTAACCAGCTTTGCCTGTACATTTCCATATCAACCAGGTCCCAAGCGGGCAAGGGCAAACTATCCAGTTCTTTTAATACAGGGCGGGCCGTTGTTTTATAAGTTTTTCCTATGCTGTTTCTAAAAGCTAAACCCTGTATTACAGCATTATCGTTTTCGCCCGCTTCAACATGGTTAACCAGTTCCAGTAAGGTATGCTCAGCTTCGCCAAGTATAACAAAATCCGCGCCTTCATCCAGGTATTCCTCATACCGGTCTGTTGAGTCTGAACTGGAAACAATTACTATACATCCCCTGGCTTTTGCAAGCTTGCACATAGTAAAAGCTGCTTCGCGCATATTGGTGAGGCACATTTTTGTAAGGTAATTAAAGCCATCATCATAGATCACAAAAAAGTCGGGCTGCACATGGCCTATTACTATTTCGGCCTCGCGGGGATCGGCAACAAACATCGTATCAAACAGGGAAACATTATAGCCATTTTCGCGCATTAAAGCGGCTGCATAGAGCGTCCCTAATGGCGCATAGGGCTGCCCCAACGCCCATTGTTTGGGGTCGAACCTTAAAAAATATGAATGTGAAAAGAGTATATTATTCATATTTTATCTATTTATATTAATACGTCATCTCTACTTTTTAATTTTATAAACCTGGTAATTATATATATTGTTATATAAATAATAATCCGTTTTCACTAATCCGTCAACAAACTGCCGCATATCCGGGCTTACCAATTGCTTATATTCTGAAAATAAAGGAATAAGTATCATGGCCGGTTTGTTTGTACGCATATCCCTGAAAAATCTTTCTTTAGCTATACGGGTTTGTGTTACATTAAAATAAACAGTCGGCGATATTCTTTCTGAGTAAACTTGTACCTGGGCGCCGAAACCAGCTACAAACACCTTATCCTGTTCGGTTGTATTGGCCCTTACCCACAATCCCAATTTTTTACGTGATCCATCATCCGGCTTAATAAAAGGTTGCTGACCATATTTTTCTTTCGGACCCGACCCAACGAATATTATTTTTTTGATGTTCACCAGGGGTTCCAATAATTTGGGGAAGAAGGTGATCCATATAATAACCATTACCGGTTTTACCGGCACTTTGTAAACATTCACCAAATGGATAACAGCAAAGGCACTCATTAATGACAATGGCGGCAGCAACTCTTTAAGATGTACTGTATCATAAATGCCTATTATATTGATCCCGATAAAATAAACGATAAACCATAAAAGAAACAGATCAACCGTTCTTTTTATAAAAATATAAGCCAGCATCAGCGGATAAAATAAGATGATCTCGGAATAAAAAAACTTGTCAGAAAAGTTTTCCAGCTTCCATAAAATAGTATGGTCAGTAGGGCTGCCTGAACCAAAATTATCTGCCATGCCATAAGTGAGAAAACCATTAACATCAATCCCCGCCATAAAAGCCGCTGCTGCAAGCAAAATAATACTTGCCAAAATCCCCATACAAAACACCAAGATAAACTTTCTGCTTTTACGCAATAATGAACTTAATATAGCCAATATGCCAAAAAGAGCTGATAAACGAAACCCTAATCCTAAGCCGGCCATTAACCCGCTCACGAAAAAATCTTTCTTATTTTGCGCGGTAATATAGTTGTAGAACGCTAAGACAATAAACATTACCTCGTATGTTTCGGTAAACGCCACATACTTGCCGCCCGTACCATGCCAAAGCAGGGATAGGCCGTAAAACGAAACAGCCAATATACCCGCCTGCTCACCTGCTATATGTTTGGCTATTTTATAAACATAATACAGACCGACTGATTGACATAAAGTACCCAAAATCCGCGGAAACCAATAATTTACCCCAAAAAGCGTATCTGATAATCCGAAAATGGCGAATATTAAAGGTGATTTATTATCAATACCGCCCGCATAAGGAATCAGCCCATGCCTAAACCAGTTACGGCCGATATAGTGCCACATTGCTTCGTCAAATGATAAGGCAAAACCATCCGTAAGAAGGGTAACCAACATTTGCAGTACTGCAAATAATATAACCAGGTGCAGTAAAGTTGGTTTCCAGCTACCAATCGTTTCCTTCAGGTTCATATTGGTTTACAATTTTGCAAAAGGTGATAAATTTAAGCTGCACACACATTTTACACAGGTAAGGTTAGAACCCATATCCAATGTTTTTCTGAAACTGATGGCTTTGTTACTGTTTAATATATCCGTTAATGAAGCATTATGGATATTGCCAATAGTATCATGAAAAAAGCAGGGGCGTACACTGCCATCCGCTTCAACGACGGTTGATACCCAGGGGGCATTACATTTTTTATAGGGGAATGGGTTTTGCCCGTAAAATGCAGCGTAATAGTCATGTATAGCTTGTATTTTTTCGGCAGATTCTGCAATAAATCCATTATAAAAGTTTTCTATTCCCTCATTAACTATTTCGTCTATCACCCGCTGAAGGCTGGGCAGTTCTTCTTCGGCTACTAATATTTCATGCTGCTTCGGCTCACTCCAGGCGGTTTGGCGGTTAAAGGCATGGCTGCTTATATCGGCAGGTAAAAAACTTACCTGGTCAATACCCATTGCTTTTGCCTCGCTGATAATAGCGGGCCAGTTCCTGAAATTGAGCCGGTGTATCACTGTGCGCGCTGTAATTCGGTACTTAGGGTTTATAGATTTAATATACTCAACCCCCTCCTTCAGTTTTTTAAAAGCGTTAGGGATATTGCGTATAACATCATGAACCTTTTCGTCACCATCCAGCGATACAATGAGGTCATCAACCCATTGCAATAATTGCGGCGCGTTACTTTTTACAGACAAGCCTGTAGTGAGCAGGGTTACTTTAATTTTCTCTTTTTTGAGTATTTCGCAAAGTTTAAAAAAGTTGCTATTCAGTAAAGCTTCACCACCCGACATTACTACCTGCCTTGTTCCAAATTTTTTCAGGGAAATGAGCAGTTCGTTGACATCCTGTTCGGTAAGCTGCTTCAGGTTTTTATTGTCTTTCCAAATATCGCACATTACGCACCGGCAGTTACAGGCACTATGCGGCATCAGGATAACCACCGGCAATGCCGATATTTTATCAGTCTGCAAGGTTCTGTATCGCCGGTAGGTTTGATATAATGATCGCACAGACATGATTTAATACTAATTAAAATCCTTGTATTTCGGGCTGCCGGTATTTCCAAACTTTTTGTAATAGTTTTATTTCATACGGGTAATGGTATACATTTATTTTATACCGTAAACTTGCTATCAGCTTTATGGCTGTACGTTTTACATTACTTAACCGTATATCAGTAACAGTTGGATATACCCCATTTAATACAGTTTCAAAGTTTTTAATTTTATTTATCATTTCAGGCGTGAGCCAGGGTGTGAGCGGGTTTTTCCTCAAGTCAAAGTTTTCCCATGCCGGACTTACCCAGTCTTCCAGCACCTCCGGGTATTTAAAACCAGCCGCCTGTACTTGTTTAAATAATGCCGAGCCTTCTGTAGGCACAGGGCTATATGTATATAGTACGATTTCGGTACGTGGATTTACCTTCTTTACTTTCTTTATAAAATCTATTTCAAAATCTATTTGTGCTTCTACTTGTTCGGGTCTAGGCGCAGGTGTGCCTAATACAAATGAATATTCAGGAATGATATCAAATTTCTTTAACCGCTCGGCAAACCTGATGATCTGATCCCCGGTTTGCGTACCACCTTTATCTAGTTGTTCAAGTATAAGATTATTACCGCTTTCGGCGCCAAAGAAAATAATCCTGCAACCGGCATCACTTATTAACTGTAATGATTCGTCACTAAACTTATCCATCGTGTCTATCCGTGCCATGCCCCACCACGACATTTTTTCGGGTTTGATCAATTTCGCGAATTCCACGGTTCTTTTCTCTGAAACAAAAAAATTGTTATCATGGAACTCAATAGCATCTGCTCCCCATTTATCTTTAATATACTTAATATCATTATATACACTTTGGGCCGATTTAGCCTTCCATCTTGCTTCAAAAATCGGCACCACGGCGCAAAATGAACAAGTGAACGGACAACCAATACTTGAATGATATGCCAATGTTCTTTCCCCTAAATAAGTTTTACCCAGGTACTTTTTAATATTGTATATTTTATCAAGCTTATTATAAGGCAGGGGCGGCAAACCCTCCTGCTCGAACAGGTCTTCTTTGGGGGTTTTAATTATCTCTGTACCGGCTTTATAAATAATGTTTCTTATAAATTCATAAGGCGTACCGTTTTCCAAAGCATCTATTAACGACGGAAAGGCATGGTCACCCGGCCCGTTAATTACAAAATCAACATATCCGGATTCTAGAATAACCTTAGGCTGGGTTGAAGGGAAGTAGCCCCCCCATACCATAATCGTATCGGGAAACTTTTGCTTAATTGCTTTTGCAAAAGGTATAGATTGCACCAATTGCGGCCCTGGCATTACCGTAAAACCCAGGTATTTGAATTCGCCTGTGCTTAAATAAGTTTCCATTACTTTAAGCGGATCGGGATCGCGATTGCCATCGACTATAACCCAGTCATATTTGCCCTCAACGGATGCAGCAATGCTTAATATAGAATTTGGTATGCGGTATTTTCCGTTAGCGCTTTTCGGATTAAACAATAATATCTTATTCATTTTTGTACACCGTTTAAGCTTATGTTTAACTAAATGGGTAGTGCTAACCAAACAGATGGTTTTAATAATGCTAATATAAAACAAGAATACACAATTCTTTTAAGGGAATTGTGTATTCTTATAGGTACTATTTACATAATTGAACGTCTTAGGTTCTCATATTTTCAATTATTAATAGCCTGGATTTTTTATCAATAACGCGTCTGTTCCCAAATCGGATGACGGAATGTTATTATAGTACATCGACGATGGGAAGTTTCTTGTGCCGCCGTTAGTTACCCTCCAATACACATAATCATTAGTGTCCACATCCCAGTAGCAAGCCATGTTGTATTCCTGGCGGTTGGTAAAGTCACTGGTTAATGATCTCCACCCTATATAATCCCACCAGCTTTTGTTCTCATAAGCAAGCTCTATCAAACGTTCGTGGCGGATAATCGCCCTGGTAGCTGCCGCAACCGGCGCCAGGCCGGCACGTGCGCGGATCTGGTTAATTACAGCGGTTGACTCTGTCACCGCATGGCCCAGCTCGAATGATGCTTCCGCATAGTCAAGCAGCACTTCACCGTAGCGCAGGTCCATCCATGAAGTCTGCGACTTATAGTCAGCGATCAGCGTTTGGGGGGTTACCGGGTCGGTCCATTTCTTTAACCAGGTGGTCTTGTTGCCGTTATAATTGGAGTTGCCCGTGCCTACCACATAGGTATCGCCGGCGTTGAACTTGGTCGGGTCGGCATTAAAGGTCTTATAGGTACTGCTGCCCACCTTGGTATCAAAAAACTGCGAGAAGGCGCTGCCGTTGATCGTGCTGCCCCCTAAAATTACCCCTTGCTGCGCGGTAATGATCGCCGTTTTGAAAAACGTGCCGTTTGATATCAGCGTGCCGAAGTAACGCGGCTCTTTGCCCGCAAACGGTGCGGTCATGCTCGGATAGTGGTAAAACGTACCCACCGATGGGGCTGCAGCCGGGTTTGAACCGTCTGTAGTCTCAAATTTATCCATAAAGTCGCATGATGCCTCCAGCGCGTTGCTATAGCCCACTGCTGAACGGATATAATAAGGCAATACCAGCAGATCCTGCGAATGGGTATAATTACCCGAGGTGGCCAGATCATAGCCCCGGTTAAAGATCGCTTCGGTATTGCTGTCGCCCTGCTTGGTATCATAAAACAGGTACTCGAAGTTCTTCACCAGGTCACCCGGTGCATACTTGCTGTACAGGGTGAATACATTGCTGGCGATAACGGCCGCGCTTGCATTAAACGCTGCCTGCATATAGGTGGTCCCATGCGCCGCGTCAATACCAACGATGCCTGTTGTGCCCGCCTGTGCACCAGCCAGTGCGATGGTAAAGTTAGCGTCATTGGCGCCAAACAGGCCTTCACAGCCCGCATGATGCATAACCCTTGATTCTAAGGCCAAAGCTACCCATTTGTTGGCTCGCCCGTAGCCGTAGGATGACCCGTTTACTACCGTATTGGCGTTCAGGTAACCTGCTGCCAGCGCGGGTAAGCCCGCTGCGGCCGCGTCCAGATCCGTCTTGATCAGGTCATATACTGCTGTTTCCGTATTCCTGGGCAAGGGGACTGGCGTAGCCGGTAGGTCTAATACGATCGGTACACCACCGTAATATTTAACCAGCCCGTAATAACAGTAGCCCCGTATAAATTTACCTTCTGCCACGTATTGTGCTACCTGTGCAGCCGGAAAATTGGTGGCCGCTCCTACTATTGATATAAACGAGTTCACGTTTCGGATCGCTTTATAGATCTGGTCATAAGTGGCCCCATTCATATACGAGCCCCCTGGGTTCCACTGATCGGATGCTTCGTCGTCCAGGTTGGCCAGGTACTGGGTGCCCCCGTCCGGGAACCGCCAGAAATTGCCTTCGATGAACGAGTAATCTTCCATCGGTAAATCACGGTACAATGATGCCACCCATGCCATTACCGTCCCGTCGTTGCTCACGATCTGGGCGGGGGTCAGCAAATTCGTTGGCTGTACATCCAGCAGGTTCTTCCGGCAGGAACACAGCCCTGTCAGAATCGCCATTATTAATACAATTTTTAAATGTTTCATGTCTTTTTTTGTTAAAAAGTTTAAAAGGTTAATATATTTTGGTTTGTTTTTTTTAATGTTTTTATTTACTGCGAATTAAATAGTGATGAGCCGTTGCCCACCGCCATAGAGAAATTAAAACTAATCGTTAATTACAATAATCAAAGGTAATTACGCCCGTTGTTAAATAAAGGTTGCCTTCAAATGAAATAAATTTAATAGGGAAACCTTTATAAATAGCAGTACGTAATTCTGATATAACCTACGCATACGTTTAATACATAACTGCCATAAACCCTTTTAATACAGTGATAAGCGCTTTAAGAAAAATTATTCATAAAAGTTATTTCCATCCCGGTGCAAAAGAAAAGGGATCGGTTGAAGCGTATGATCTATGGTCGGCAAATTATGATGCGCAGCCGGGTAACCTGATGCTTGATATGGATGAAGCTATATTTTCGGAATTACTTGGCGAAGTTAGTTTAACCGGCAAACAAGTTGCAGATATTGGTTGCGGTACAGGCAGGCATTGGCCTAAAATTTTAAAAAGCAAACCCGCAGGCATAACCGGTTTTGATGTTTCTGCCGGAATGCTCAGGCGTTTAGAGCAGAAGTTCCCTAAAGGGCAAACCTATCAAATAACGGATAACTTATTTGCAGATATCAACACAGGTACTTATGATGTCCTGCTATCAACCCTAACTGTTGCCCATATTGAAAATATTGAAGAAGCGTTACGGGCCTGGTGCCGCATATTAAAGAATAAAGCAGATATTATAATAACCGATTTTCATCCAAACGCACTGGCATTTGGCGGCAAAAGAACCTTTCAGCATAAAAGTAACAATATATCCATTCAAAATTTTGTACATTATGTATATGATATTGAAAGTATATTGATGCAATATGATTTCTATATGGTGAACAAACTGGAAAGAAAGATTGATGAGTCGGTAAAACATTATTATATTGCTAAAGATGCATTACCTGTATATGAGAAATTTAAAGATTCACGCATCATATACGGCATCCATTTGAGGCGAGGCAATGATATTAAATAATGTAACAACTCTTACCGGCGAAGGCCCCGTTAATATACAGATCAAGAATGGCAAAATAAGGCCTGTAAGCGGCCCCACCGCTGATGCTATACAATTAACTTTTGATAATGCCCTTATCTTTCCGGGTTTAGTAAATTCTCATGATCATTTAGATTTTAATTTATTTCCGCAATTAGGAGACAGGATATATAATAATTATACCGAATGGGGAACATATATTCATGAAAATTATAAAGAGGAAATTTCGGCTGTTTTAAAGGTTCCACTTGCTTTGCGTACCAGCTGGGGCATATATAAAAACCTGTTATGCGGGGTTACTACTGTAGTAAACCATGGCGAACGCTTAAATATAAGCGATGGGTTAATTAATGTGGAGCAATGCCATAGTTTACATTCGGTAAAGTTTGAAAAAAGTTGGAAGATAAAATTGAATAACCCGCTAAAAAGAAAATTACCCGTGGTGATACATGTAGGCGAAGGCAGTGATAGGCAATCGAACCGGGAAATTGATGAGCTTATAAACTGGAACTTATTGAATAAAAAACTAATAGGCGTGCATGGTGTAGCTATGACCGAAAAACAAGCCCAAAAGTTTGAAGCATTGATATGGTGCCCCGTATCGAACTATTTTTTATTGAACAAAACAGCCCGTGCAGATCAGTTAAAAAACCATACCACCATCTTGTTTGGAACAGACTCTACCCTCACCGGCAACTGGAATATATGGGAACATATCCGTTTGGCCCGTAAAACAAAAATGCTGACCGATAGTGAACTATATAATTCGCTCCATTTAAACGCCGCTGTTACACAAACCAATACAAGCAATAAACCGGCATTTGTTGTAGTCAAAAAAAGAGAATGGGAAACACCCTTTGAATCTTTTTTTTCAACCGGGCCGGCAGATATATTATTAGTTGTACATGACGGGCATATCAGGATGTTTGATGAAACAATGCTCGATCAGCTAACCGGTATGGATATAAAAGAATACAGCAAAATATATATTAATGGCGCCTGCAAATACGTGCAGGGCGATTTGCCCGGGCTGATGAAACAGATAAAGGGGTATTATCCCGAAATAGTGTTCCCTATTACAAGTAATTAACCCTTTGCCCTGCGTTTCCGCTTTATTTGCCTAAAATAGACCGTCTATACTTGGATAATTACTTCCCTGGTATTGCAAAAAGCCAACATGATAGAGCGAGGCCGCGTCCTTTTTTATCACTTTTAAATTAACCACCTTGCCAACCAGCAGCATATGATACCCCATTTTTCTATGATCAATAATTTCTACTTCTTTATATGATCCTGCAAAGGCAGGCACAGGAAACCCGAATAACTCGCTGCTGTTTACTGTAAAAGGCATTTCTTCCATTTTAGTGGGTGAGGTGCTTGAATGTCTGCCCAGGTTATATATGGTATTTATATCAATAGCATCAGTATCAGAAATAACAACCTTTTTGGCTTCTAAAATCTTATTTAAGGTAATATTGGTTGTTCGTAAACCTAATATATAAATATCTTCTTCAGCGATATATCCCTGTATATCCATCGGAAAAATATTGTAATAATTTTCATCTATGTACGATACAATAATGATCTTTCGCGGATAGGAATACAGGGCGCTTATAACCCTGCGGCTTTCATAGGTATTTTTTTTTGAGCGCAGCAGCCAGGCAAACAACACCAGCCTGTGCAAAATATTTAACTGGTGATTTATTACGCTTTCAATTTTATACAATAATAACGCCCCGTTATTTGTTGGTATAGCCTCTATGAGGCCAATATTTAGCTCGGCTGTTGTACGGGTGTTTTTACTGAATTGGATCTTTGCCTTTTTTTTATCAAACCAATCCATTTTATCTGCCGGTAACCATACGGCGACACAAAAAGGGTCAAGGCAGATCATGCTATGTGTGCGGGTTATATCAATAAGGAAATCTTTTTTTTTCAGGAACACTTTTTCTTCGACCTGGTTTTCTGATAACCGTGTTATAAAAAAAGTCTTTACATCGGTATGCTTAAAAAACAGGTTCTTAACAGAGAAATTCATGCAGATAATTTGCGGGCGTGGCTAAACTGCCCTTTATTCAAAATACGAACATACAACTATTTGGGTTGCTTTTTAACAGGTAACCCCGCTTTTATTTGCTTAAAAAATTTAAATTGCAACTGTTATGAATTTTGTTTTTGTAAGCTATAATTACGATCCTGGTTATGATTCGCCCCGGGAATGGCTCAAACGGATCACCGGGTATATGGGCGTATTAACAAACTTAAGCAAGCACCATAAAGTTACCCGTATAAAACAGATGAATTACCGGGGCGACGAATTGTTTAACGGCGTTCATTTTAAATTTGTAAATTATAATGATAAAAAATTACGCTTCCCCTGGAAACTGCATCACCTTATAAAAAGCATGAACCCTGACATTGTAGTGGTGCATGGTTTACATAACCCACTGCAGGTTATCCAATTACATTTTAAACTTGATAAAAAAACAAAGATCATTGTTCAAAATCATGCGGAAAAGCCAGCTATTGGATTAAAAAAACGACTCCAAAAAATAGCCGATAAATATATTGATGCCTACCTGTTCGCCTCAAAAGCTATGGGGATGGACTGGGTAACAAAAGGTAACCTGGCATCTGCTGAAAAGATACACGAAGTAATGGAGGTTTCTTCAGTTTTTTACCCGGTTGAAAAAGAATTAGCCATAGCTAAAACAGGCGTTTCGGCCCAACCCGCTTTTTTGTGGGTAGGCCGCCTGAATGAAAACAAAGACCCGTTTACCGTAGTTAAAGCATTTATTGAGTTTGTAAAATTATCACCGGAAGTGCGGTTATATATGATCTACCATACCGAAGAATTGCTTGATGATATTAAAAACGTATTGAATAAGCATAATATATCCTCCGATACCATAACCCTGGTTGGCAAAGTACCTAATGAGGAAATGCTGTATTGGTATAACAGCGCTGATTTTATTGTTTCCGGCTCGCATTATGAAGGCAGCGGAACGGCTGTTTGCGAGGCCATGTCATGCGGGTGCGTGCCCATCGTAACCGATATATTTTCTTTCAGGATGATAACCGATGATGGAAATATCGGCTTGTTATACCAAGCCGGAAATGAAGCCTCATTATTGGCCGCATTAATACAAACTCAGCAAATGAATATACCAGAACAGCGAAACAAGGCTATAGCTTATTTCAAATCAACCCTGTCATTTGAGGCTATTGCAAATAAAATTGAGACTATAGCGGCTTCTTTATAAGCTGAACAATTGCATCATATTTTTGGCGGTTTGTTCTGCCTCATATATTAATACGGGTTGATGTTCCCTATCCGCATCATTAAGTAGCGATAAAACTTTATAGTTCATTTCTTTACCATCATTAACAATATGATGATGCTGAAACTCATCCTCCATAGGCCTGAAAAACGAAACCACATGCGCGCCGGCATATAAAGCTTCCAGCAATACCGTACTAAAACCCTCATAATTTGATGGATGAAGAAGCAATTTTGATCGGCGCATATACTGTAAAACTTCGGAATGCGTTAGCTCCCCTTTAAATGAAATATTGGCTTCAAGATCATAGGAGGCTGTCATGCTTTTAAGTCGTTCCATTTCGGGTCCGGTGCCGCAAATAACCGCTTTAACTCCGGGGATATGTTGCTTTAAAAAGCGTATGGTATCAACAAATATCTCATATTGCTTTAACGGGATCAGGGAACCTGCACCCAAAACATCAATATCTCTTTCAAGTGGTTCATGGCCAAATAAGGTTGTATCTAACCCAATCGGTATCACATGGTCGGGCAATAAGTCATAATTTTTATAGAGCTCATTTGCCAGATAATCTGATATAGCAATTAGTTCCGAACCGTTGGGCCTTACCCATCTCATGTATTTATTTTCTGCCTTTGCATCCTGCCCCTGTAACCAGCAAAAATGTGTTAAATAGTGTGATTTAGCAAAATCGCTTCCAACCAATGCACATTCACCCATCCAAAGGCTTAACAGGCCGATAACCTGCTGCTTTTTTTTCAGTTCCAATAATTTTTTCCAAACCTTCAACCATATAAACAAACGAAAACCCTTACTACGGCTTCGCCCTGCAAAGGCCACTACATTTACGCCGTGCCACTTGTATTTCGCCGCCGAAAAAGGGTATTGAAAAGCCAAAATAACTATATTTAGTTCAGGATAAGCTGCTTTTAACGCCTTTACAAATACTTGAATAGGGGGCAGACAGGCACTGTCATCCTCATCTTTTGGGAAACCGGGAGTAAGAATAACCAGGGTTTTAAGCATATTCCTCATCCAACGAAATTGTCTTATCGCAAATATACAGGCTGGATTTGTTATGTGTTATCAGGATGATCATTTTGCCTTGTTTTGCCAATAGTTTTAATTTTATAAGAATGCTTTTTTCAGATACCTCATCCATCTCAGAGAAAGCTTCATCTAAAATCAGCAGGTCAAAATCATGATATAGCGCCCTTGCGAGCATTATGCGCTGCCGCTGGCCCCCGCTTATATTCTTACCATTCTCTGTAATAAATTTATTTATTCCTTCCGGGTATTGTGCGGTTATATTATCTAAGCCGCAAAAGGCAATTACGTCAGCCAATTTATCGGCATCATACACGTCATCGGTAAGCGTAATATTTTTAAGTATAGTATCATTAATAATAAATGGTTGTTGTTTTACGTATGATATCCTGCTCCAGTAGCCCTGCCTGGTTACCCATGTGGTTTTTTGACCATTGATCAAAATATTACCCTTATGGTGTTTTAAAAACCCAAGCAACAGGTGAATAACGGTTGTTTTCCCCTTACCTGATTTTGCCGAAAGGCCTATAAAATCGCCCTGCTGTATTTCAAAACTTATACCGTTTAATATATTTTGGTCCTTATACTTAAACTTAACCTGTTCAAATATAACCGACTTAAGGGGTTCAACCTGTTCCTTCGTTATGGTTATCGGCACATCATCAGGCTGCAGGTCAGTCAGGGTAAACTGGTAGGTTTTTATCTGGCCCATACTGTTCAATATCTTTACCACTCCGGGTATGATCTTATAAGAGGCCGCCATAAAAATGCCAATAGTAAGCATACTTACAACAGGGGTATTTACCGACAATTTATTGATCGCCACCAGAATAAAAAAACCAAGTATGGCAAAAACTTCAACCAATCTTGAGGTCAGGCCCTGCAGGGTTTGCTGTGTGCCTAAATTATTATTAAGCTGAAGCTGATAGGTGTAATACCGGTTTATAAAAAAATCATCTTTATGGTAAATATTACTCTCCATATATCCCGACAAGCTTTCCTGCAAATGCTGAATAGTTTTCTGGCTTGTTATTTTGGTATTGTCGCGTATTGCTTTTAATTTATTGCGTATAAAATGGCCCAATAATACTACCGGCGGCAGCAACAGCAAAAACAACAGGAAAAATAAAGTAGGCTGGTTAAAAAGAATAACTGTTATAGTGAAGAATATCAATATACTTTGTGAAACAACCTGTTGAAAATTAGTGAGGATATAATGACTGAACTCGATAGGCTGCTGGCTTATCCGACGGATAAGCACTGAAGAATCAATATTTACAAACCGGAGGTAATCGTCTTTAAGGTAGTTTTGTATATTTCTTTTGGATAACCTTGATGCTACGCCATAAAAAAATCTGTCCTGCCATTTTAAGTTTAAATACCCCAAAAGGTTTTTCAGGCCAAATAAAACCACAAAAACACTGATGAGCAGCAACGAGTTTTTGTTTGTTAAAGCAGCCGGAAGAAAAGAAATAGTTGCCGTGCTTTTATTGTTAGTGTAAAAATTAATAACCACCAATACCAGGAATAAAAAGCCCACGTCAAGTATGCCCATTACCAGGTCGGATAAAATCAGTTTGGTTAATTTTACTTTTTCCTTATGGTCAAGAATGGTTAAAATACCTGATAAAATGCGCTTCAAAACAGGGGCAATTAAGGGTTAAGCTTTTTAAAGATACGTATAAAAAACAGCGCGCGTTGCTTTACTGTTTTTTTTCGTTAAAATCAATATCTTTCTTTTTTATTAAATAAAATTTCAATGTTTACTATTACCCGGGATGCATATTACTAACTGACATTCTGTTGTCAATAATCCCCGGTAACATTGTATATAAAAAGCGCTAAATTGTATAAACAATGACAAACCACGATATAATTCAACTGCGTTTAATTAACCAGCAGCTTATTAAACCGTCATTCGCTAAACCGCATGAACTGGCAAGCTATATGGGCTGCATGCAGGCGCAGGATTTTTACGGGGCCAAATGGGCAATAGGTACAAGAATAAAGGGCATTACCGATGCTTTAATTGAAAAAGAATTTGATGAAGGAAAGATCATTCGTACACACGTTTTGCGCCCTACCTGGCATTTTTTGGCTGCTGGCGATGTTGGCTGGATGCTGAAACTTACTGCCCCGCGCATAAAATTGCTTTCTGCCGGCTATCATCGCAGAAATGGAATAGATAGCGCGATAATTAAACAAAGTCAAAAAATATTTGAAGATGCGCTAACAGGCGGCAAACAGCTAAGCCGGGAAGAACTAATGCCGCTGTTTAAAAACCTGAACATAAAAACCGGCGATAACCATCTTTCCTTCTTGCTTTTAGAAGCCGAACTGGATGGGCTTATTTGCAGCGGGGCAAGGAAAGGAAAACAATTTACATATGCCCTATTGGAAGAGCGGGTACCCAAACTTAAATACCTTAACAGGGAAGAAGCCGTAGCCGAACTTGCCAAACGGTATTTTATAAGCCGTGGCCCGGCTACCGTGCAGGATTTTGCCTGGTGGAGCGGATTGAGTTTAACGGATGCTAAAAAGGGGATTGAACTCAACAAACAGGGATTAATAGGTGAAACAGTAAGCGGGGAAACCTATTGGTTTTCGCCTGCTATAAATAGTGAACAGAAATATAGAAACGAGGCCCGTTTGCTGCCTGCTTTTGATGAATATTTGATCGCTTATAAAAACAGGGCATTAAGTTTAAACCCGGGCCAGGGCGTTATAACAGGTAACGGAATTTTCAAGCCAACGCTCATACTTAACGGCCGGGTAACAGGCACATGGAAACGGGCAGACAAAAAAGACAAAGTTTTAATTGAAGTGGACCCTTTTATTAAGCTAAGTAAGCTTGCTACTAAAAAAATATTTACAGAAGCGAAGAATTATGGGAAGTTTCTCGGTAAAAAGAGCGAGGTAAAATTAGCATCAGTTTAAAGTGAAACTGTAATATTTAATTTCTGTTACTTTTAACAGGAATATTAATTAATATATTAAGTTTGTTAAAGGATAAAGTACCATTATTCTTTTAAACCAATATAACCTAACAATACAGATCATGAACACTTTTGCAAAGCCCGTTACCGGGGCATTTATAGCTATTTGCTTATTTGCCGGAACATTACTGGCACAGGCGCCGAAACCAAAAATCAAAGTTAAAGAACCGGTTGATTACGTCGATCCAACAATCGGCGGACTTGGTCATTTGCTTACGGCAACGCGCCCCAGCGTACAATTGCCTTACGGTATGGTACAATGCGTACCCCTAACCACCGGCGGCGCCGACGTTTACATGAACACCAAAATAACCGGCTTCCCTGCCGGAGGCGTAACCTTAATGCCTATAACGGGCAATATAGAAACCAATTCAGCCCTGTATGCTTCTGATTTCGACCGCGATTTTGAGGTGGTTACCCCCTATTACGGGTCGGCTGTGTTAGAAAATTATGATATAACAACCGAATATACAGCGGCGCGCCGTGCCGTATATTACCGGTTCGCCTATCCGCAAAAAAGCCCGGCGCATTTATTAATGATAGCCGGGCAAAGCGGCGAAATTACCCCGGTTGGTAAAACTGTTGTGACCGGTTCGGCTAATGCACAAGGGGTAAAAACCTATTTCTACGCGGTATTCTCTAAACCATTTACTGCATCTTCGGCACAAACCTTTACTTCGGGGGCGGCAGCAACCGGCGGCGGAAGGCGCGGCGGTTTTGGCGGGGGCGGCGGTACAGGGCTGGCGCTTGATTTTTCGCCTAAACCCGGGGAGAAAATATCGGTTAAGGTTGGTACGTCCAATATCAGCCTCGATGAAGCACAAAAAAATTTAATGGCTGATGTTAAGGGCGATTTCGATCAAACCAAACTGGCCAACCGTGCCGCATGGAACCACGAATTAGGCAAAATTGCTATTGAGGGCGGTACCGAAAAAGAACGTACCATTTTTTATACAGCGCTATACCGCTCTATGGGCAGGCCCAATAATTTGACCGAAGTTGGCGACCAGTATTACAGCGGTATCGACAAACAAGTACACCCCGCAGCAGGTCACGATTTTTATACGGGCGATAACTTTTGGGACACCCACCGTGCACTCCACCCGCTGCAATTACTGCTCGACCCCAAAATGGAGGTAGATATGGTGAACTCGATGATACGCCAATACAATGAAAGTGGCTGGCTGCCTACCTGCCCCACACTTACCGGCGACCGCGGGGTAATGATAGGCCATCACGGAACCGCTTTTATTACCGATGTTTATATGAAGGGGTACCGCGATTTTGATGTGGAAAAAGCCTACGCCGGGATGCGCAAAAACGCCACCGAAGCAACCGTATTACCCTGGAAACGCGGTCCGCTAACCGACCTGGATAAATTTTACCAGGAAAAAGGCTATCTGCCCGCCCTTGCAAAAGGCGAGGTAGAAACCAATAAAGATGTTCACCTCAGCGAAAAACGCCAGGCGGTAGCCGTTACTTTAGAAAACGCGGTTGACGACTGGTGCCTGGCGCAAATGGCGAAGGCCCTGCATAAAGATGATGATTATGCCCTGTTTATGAAACGCGCGCATAACTACGAGTTGTTGTTTAATAAAACCACCAATTTTATGTCGCCAAAATCGGCGGATGGGAATTGGGTGGCTGATTTTGACCCTAAACGGGGCGGCGGCTCAGGTGGCCGTGATTATTTCGCCGAAATGAACTCGTGGACCTATACTTTCCAGGTGCAGCAGGATATACCGGGCCTTATTAACCTGTTTGGTGGTAAGGAACCGTTTATAGCCCGTTTGGATGCCTTGTTTGTTGAGCCCCCGGGCACCTCGAAATGGACATTTTTGGGCCAGTTCCCTGATATGACAGGATTGATAGGCCAATACTCAGCAGGCAATGAGCCAAGCGCCGATGTAGCTTATTTATATAACTACGCGGGCCAGCCCTGGAAAACCCAGTTCCGCGTAAGGCAGATCATGAAGATATGGTATGACGACCGCCTGCTGGGCATCCCCGGCGATGATGATGGCGGTGCGTTATCGGCCTGGTATGTTTTCAGTTCGATGGGCTTTTACCCGGTAACCCCGGGTAGCCCCAGCTACAGTATTGGCAGCCCTTTATTTAAGCATATCACCCTATCGCTGGCCAATGGCAAAAAGTTTAATATTATAGCCGCCAATGAATCTGAAAGAAATAAATATATCCAATCGGCAAAAATGAACGGAAAACCGCTTAGCGGCCCCTGGTTCAGCCATGCTGATCTGGCCAATGGCGGCACTTTGGTATTAGAGATGGGGCCCAAGGCTAACAAGACCTGGGGGACGAAAGTAGATTAAGAAAAGCCCTTACCCTCTTTACGCCAAAGGCGAAGAGAGGGTCGCGCCCCGATAATTATCGGGGTCGCGGGGTGAGTAAACGGGGCGCTGATATTAGCGCCAATGCCCGCCGCGATTACTCACCTCCCGAAGCTTCGGGACTTCGCTCGACCGCCCTCTCTTCCGCAATCGGTAAAGAGGGCAAATATATTTTTTAATGATTTATACTAATTTTTACACATACATGCTCAATCAAAAGTCTCCCCTACCAGGAGAGATTTAGAGGGGGCTTAACCAATCAACCACCATAAACCCTTAAAAATGAAAACTCATTTTAAACCTGTACTGCTAACAGCCATTTGCCTATTGCTGATAGGCGCGGGCAAAACATTTTCCCAGTCGCTTACCCCGTTCGAGGGCGAAAAAACCTCGTGGAACGGCTTTGACCGCTATGATTATTTTATGGACATGGAAACCCTGGCCATTACACCGTTCAAAGCCCTGCCGGGTGAACGAACCGGGATGGACGATAAAAATACGCCCAAAGGCAAGGTGCGTTGTATTGTTGTAGTACCAACAAGCCCCGCCGCCGGCAACCCGGTAACCTGGCGCGGATACTATTGGAACCATGAGCCGCAATCGGAAGTAGAATTGCTTAAAAGAGGTTTCCATGTAGTTTATTGTAATATCGACCCCGGCAAGCAATGGGAAGCCTGGTATGCCTTTTTCACCAAACATGGCCTTTCGGGCAAGCCGGCTTTCAGCGGCATGAGCCGCGGCGGTATTAACGAATATGCCTGGGCGGCTGAACACCCTGATAAAGTATCCTGCCTGTATGCTGATAACCCGGCAATCCGTCCCGAGAGCTTTGCCAAACTGGATGGACTGATAAAATATGATATCCCTGTATTGAGCATAGTGGGCACAGAAGATTTTATTTTTCCTACTAATACTGTACCCATAGAAGATGCTTTGCTGCGTATGGGCGGCCGCATGACCATGATGATAAAAGAAGGTACCGCGCATCATCCGCATAGTATAAAAGACGCTACATTTATCGCCGATTGGGTGCAACTAAATATAAAACCAACCGTACGCGATCCGCTTTTTGCCGATACCGCTACTTTTGTAAAAACCTATTATTACGGTTTGGAAAACAAGTACCAGCATCTTGATATCGAAAATACCTGGGCCACCGTACGCGGACCATGGTTTACACCCGTTTACGATGTTTATAATATTAAAAGCAATTCAAGGTTCGGTATAAAAACGTTAACTATAATAGCGCCCAACAAACCTGCCCCCGGCAATCCCTGGGTTTTCAGAGCCGACCGTGTTTTGCCCCGCGACGCCAGTGTAGAGCAGGCCCTGCTGGCTAAAGGTTATTATATTGTGTTTCCGCCTATAACTGCTCAATCAGGCCCCGTGCGCAAAGATTGGGACGGTTTTTATAATATGCTGGTTGCCAAAGGATTTTCAAAAAAACCGGTTATGGAAGGCACCGGAGCTTATGCAGGTGAGGCGTATGAATGGGCCATTTACAATCCTGATAAGGTATCATGCATTTACGTAGATAATGCCGCCATGCGCAGCCTGATGGAGAAAAAACAGCCTATTGATACACTCGCTCCATTAGCTAAGGCACATATCCCAACGCTGCATGTGAGCGGCGCTAACGATCCGTGGCTAACTACCGATACCCGCATTGCCGAAAAAAATTACAAAGCATTGGGCGGCAGCATAACCGTTATAACAATACCCGGCGAAGGGCATTTCCCGCGTGTGCCGAGGGACCCCGCGCCAATAGTGGCTTTCATTGTTAAAAACACGAAATAACAGGATTTGATGTTTAGAAATTGTTTAAGTTTTTTAGGGGCATTTATATTCAAAGAGGCCCTGACCCAAATAACGGTGTCATTTCGACCGAAGGGAGAAAACTATACACCTGCAAATCGGGCTGTACATGTGTATAGTTTTCTCGCTATCGCTCGAAAGGACATTTTTTTTAAACCCCTTCTTAGAAAGTCGTCTGCCTTACTTTTTTTAACGCTGTTATTTGTCGCTACAGCTTTTTGCCAGAATAAACGAATTCCCTACGGAAGAAATGATTCCATAGGGAAATTCTATGATGTGCGCGGTATTAAAATGTATACCGAGGTGTACGGCACCGGCAAACCCTTGCTGATGATACATGGCAATGGCGGCAGCATCAGCGCGTTTGGGGGCACCATACCCTATTTCGCAAAAAAATACCAGGTAATTGCTGTTGATAGCCGCGCGCATGGCCGCACAACCGATAGCAAAGATTCATTGAGTTTTGAAATGATGGCCGATGATTTCGACGCCCTGCTTACCGCCATGCACATTGATTCGTGTTATGTGCTGGGCTGGAGCGACGGGGGCATTAACGCCATTTTACTCGCTATGCGTCACCCGGATAAGGTGATCAAATTCGCGTCGACCGGCGCTAATTTATGGCCCGATTCTACCGGGCTGGTCGCGTCATACTGGATAGGCGAACAAAAGGATTACGCCAACTGGCAAAAGAAAATGCCGCTAATCACCGCGAAGGATAAAAACGATTATAAAATTTTTATGCTCGATATGCTGCAGCCTAACATCAAGCTCAGCGCCCTCCATGCCATTAAATGCCCCGCCCTCATCATCGGCGGCGACCATGACCTGATACCCGTGCCCCATACGGTACAAATAGCGCAAAACATTCCCAGATCGTATTTATGGATAGTGCCCAACTCGGGGCATGGCACTTTGCAGGAACATAGGGATGAGTTTAATACGATAGTGGATAATTTTTTTGAGAAGGCGTTTAAGAAGCGGTAGAGGCCAATTATCCCCACACGTCATTGCTGTTTGAAGTTTATTACTTCTAATAATGATGAAATAATCTTTAAAGTATTGTGTTATAAAAACTTATAAAAATAAAAGCCCCCGTACACTCGCTGCTTGGGGGCTTTCAACCTAAACCTTATCACATATGTAAGCTTGCGCCTACATAATTAATAACGCAAATTTACATAGTATAGTTGTCTTTACCCATAAATTTTTCTTAAATAATGACAGTTTAATTACACCTGCTTTTTATCCCGGAAAAATCATCCATCCTTATTTGGATTTAATATAAATAAGCTATACATTTGCTCAGTTAACAAATAAATTATGAAGCTTTCACAACTTGAAGTCGGAGAAAAAGGAATCGTAAAAGAGTTTACTGACCTGGAAATGTCGGTTAAACTAATGGAAATGGGTTGTTTGCCCGGCGAAGAGATAAGAGTTGACCGTATTGCCCCGCTTGGCGACCCAATTGCCGTAAATGTATCGGGCTACCAGTTAAGTTTACGTAAACGTGAAGCATCAACCATCATATTACATTAGTTTCAGTTAATTGAAAGCCGATATAAGAGTTGCGCTTGTAGGAAATCCAAACACCGGTAAATCAACTCTCTTTAATGTCTTAACCGGTTTAAATCAAAAAATAGGAAATTTTCCGGGGGTTACCGTTGAAAAAAAAATCGGGTATTGCCAGTTGCCCGATGGCCGCAAAGCCGAAATTGTTGACCTACCAGGCACCTACAGCCTTTACCCCAAAAGCCAGGATGAATCCATTGTATTTTCTGTATTGGCCGATAAGGCAAACCCGTTAAGCCCCGACCTGGTTATTGTTATACTGGATGCCTCTAATCTGAAAAGAAATTTATTACTTTACAGCCAGGTTGCCGATCTCAAGATCCCGGTCATCATCGCCCTGAATATGATGGACCTGGCCAAAAAATCAGGTATTAATATTGATATCGGCCAGTTCTCCAAAAACCTCGGCATACCTGTTGTCCCCATATCCGCACGGAAAATAGAAGGGATAGACCAGTTGAAGGCTGCCATATCCTATGCCAATAAAATAGCCTTACAGGAAGACAGCATTGATGTAAAAGCCATTGCGCCGCAGCTCATTGAAAGCATAAGCAAGGAACTGAATATTGATAACCCTTACTTCGCTTTGCAGCTGGCACACCAGCATGAAACGTTAAAATTTTTGTCGACTGAACAGTCAGACCGTATTGAGGCCCTTGAAGAAGAGTTTTCCTTCCACTCGCAAAAAGCGCAAGGTACCGAAACTATTGCCCGCTATGGTTTTATTAACGACCTCCTATATGATACCGTTAAAAAGTCAGACACCGCGGAGGATGAAACACTAAGTAATAAAATAGATAAGGTACTCACCCATAAAGTATTTGGCTTTGTGCTGTTTTTTGCCATCCTGCTGTTTATGTTCCAGTCTATATTTTCATGGGCTGCTTACCCGATGCAATTAATAGCCGCCGGCTTTGTATGGCTGCAAAATTCGCTGCACCAGTTTTTACCCGCCGGCCCCCTAACCAGTTTATTGGTTGACGGCGTTATAGCGGGGTTAAGCGGTGTAATGGTATTTATACCGCAGATCGCTATTCTGTTCGCGTTTATTTCTATACTGGAAGATACAGGGTATATGTCGCGCGTAACCTTTATGATGGATAAGTTGATGCGCAAGGTTGGTTTGAACGGTAAATCGGTTGTGCCGCTCATTGGCGGCTTTGCCTGCGCAGTGCCCTCCATTATGAGTACCCGCAATATTGAGAACTGGAAGGACCGTATGATCACCATTATGGTTACCCCGCTGGTAACCTGTTCGGCGCGGTTGCCTGTTTATACCTTGCTTATCGCCCTGGTTGTGCCTAACCGTAATGTATGGTGGCTGTTCAATTTGCAGGGCCTGGCATTAACGGGTATGTATGTATTCAGCCTGATATCGGCAGTGGTAGTGGCCTGGGTATTTAAATTTATGCTGAAAAGCCGCGAGCGCGGTTATTTTATTATGGAGCTGCCTGTTTACCGTATGCCCCGGTGGAACAACGTAGCTTATTCTATGTACGACCGTGCAAAAGCCTTTGTTTTGCAGGCGGGCAAGGTAATTATTGCCGTTTCGGTGATATTATGGGTGCTGGCCTCCTACGGGCCGGTCAAACGCTTTAAAAACATCGACCAAAAATACCGGCAACCACAATACACGAAAACACTAAAACCCGACGAATTAGACCGGGCCATTAAATCCGAAAAACTGGAAAACTCGTATGCCGGGGTATTGGGGCATGTTATTGAACCGGTTATCCGCCCGTTGGGTTTTGACTGGAAGATAGGTATCGCGCTCATTACTTCCTTTGCCGCCCGCGAGGTTTTTGTGGGCACTATGGCCACCATATACAGCGTAAACGGCAGCGCCGAAAAAATGGAATCGGTACAGAAAAAAATGCACGATGCCAGGAACCCGCAAACCGGGCAGCCGGTGTTTACCCTGGCGGTAGCTTTTTCGTTAATGATGTTTTATGCCTTTGCTATGCAATGCGCAAGTACCGTAGCCGTAGTTTACCGCGAAACCAAAAGCTGGCGCTGGCCCGCCATACAATTTGCTTATATGACGGTGCTGGCTTATGTGGCCAGTTTTGTGGCGTATCATGTTTTGAGGTAAACGGCTCTCTTTTTACAATATGCGTTACAATATGCGATGTTTGTTTCACATGCGTGTGAAACAAGTGAAACACATGAAACAAGATTTTACTTTAACAAATTGATATGCAGCCATTTGTTAAAATCCGGTGAAACAAAATGAAACAACTTATTCGTCTGTGTTTTTATAGGTAATCTCCAAGCAAATTATTGATTATCAAATTATTGCAAGAAGGGAATTTTATCCGCGTTAAAGCATCCGGTAATTATTGGATGAAACGAATTATTGTAAAGTCTTCAAATCTCTTGAAACGTTGTTTCTAATAAAAGCGGCGTAAGGGGAATTGATCTTAACAGGTAATTTAAGAATAGCTTGCCCAACTTGTAGCGCCTTTTGATTTTGCCGGGTATTTTTATAAAAATTATATAGTTTATAGCGGCTTTCAAATCTGTTGGGCACCATATTGATAGCTAAAATATACGATATTTCAGCTTTTTTAAAATTACGGGTTAAGTAATAACATTCCCCTATATCGGTATATAAACTATTACATGAAACTAATTTATCGGCTGTTATTAATACTGATAAAGCTTTTTCGGGATCGTCGCCACGTAACAATGCAGGCCCATAATATAAAAGATATTGATAATCATTTTTTAATTGGGGATAAATTTCAGAACACTTGTTCAAAGCTTCTGTTTTAAATCCAGCTGACGATAATTCTTTCGCCTCTGTAAATTCCTGGTAAGCTTTATAATGTAGTATCTCATTATAACTAAAGCTTATAAAAGTTACCATTAATGCAAAACAACCGGCAAAATAAAATATTATAACTTTTTTATACTGTTGCAAATAAACAAACCATGTAACAACGCTTATTGATAACATAAATAATGCCTGTACTACAGGCCTGCTATATTCAAAATTAAAAATTGCCGCAACGGTAACCGATATATATATCATTAAGCTAAATAAAAACAGCAGGTTTCGACTACTGCCTTCCCGGTATATTTTTTTAAATGTTATGATTATAAAATATATATAACTAATTAATAGTGTTATACCAATAATGCCTAACTCAATAATTAACTGAAAATAATCATTATATGCATATATGATGTTATCTGCAAGTAAAAGCTCTTTAGTTGTATAATGGGCCGAGGCAAAGTATTGTGCCTGGTAATGCATATAAAGCATTTTAAATTTACCATAACCAATGCCTGTTATATAATGATCTTTTAGAATATTAAATGATATCTTATAGATCAATATACGCCCCAAAGAGGAATCATTTTTTAAGTTATAGGCTATTATTAAAAACACGGATAATAAAAATAAGCCAATTAAAAAAACCAACTTTTTTTGGTCCGAATATTTTAATGACAACAAAAACCATATACTTACTAAAAGACCAATGCTAAATGCACGGCTTCCGGCAAATATTGCTGCCATTAAACATAGAACACTAACTATTAAAGCCTGAAATAAAGGGTTCGTTGTCGGTTTTAGATATTTCAAAACTTATGAAACAATAATATTAGAATTCTTCCCTGATGCTTGTTTATATATCAATCAATATTCCCGCCCAAAAATAGGGGGCTTGTTTTTTAAAATATATATGGATAGGGCACCAACGAAATTATAATCAATCCTGTTTTTTTTATTAGTATATAATTTTTTTCCATTCATGTCATAAAATGTTGATTTATGTGGTTTATCCACAACATTATCAATCAGTTTTCTAATATGTTTTTTGCTTTTTTCAGAATATACCCTCTCTGTGAACTGGTTTAATACTTTTAAATAAATAACAACCAAACGGTCGTTAACGTAAGTATAATATTCGGGGTATCTGCTATCCGCAGCGGTTTCATTTATTGGATATAATGATGGCAATATGCTATAATGTATTATGGTATCTTTTTGAGGGAATTCATTTACATATACATCAATATAACCCATCACCCCCTTTTTTAAAAGCCTCCCGCTGTCTACTGTATTTAGCTGCTCATTGATTTCTTTATTAATATTTTCAATTAAAATAGTATCCGTGAGCTTGATATAAGAAATATCTGTATATTCCTTTTTTGTTTGGCAAATAGCAGTTTGCGTTAATGCCAATACCCCTGCAATTATATAAAATAAATAGTTTTTCATATCCATAAACAAATACTACTAATAAACAATGCTACCGCAAGTTGATGATATATCCCCCGTTGCTAAAACATGCGGTTGTATGCTGACAGAGGTAAAGTTTGCGATTGCATCACATCCAATGATATAGTGATTAAGAAATGTATATGCGTTCGCCAACTTCAAATCCTCATCACTTATTGGGCCAGAAACCCCGTTAGTTCCAACAGTAAGGCACGGTGTATGGGTGTGTATGGTCGCTATAATCGGAATTGCATACATATTAGTATTTGTATCATGTGTCATTCCTGAATAGGTTCCGGACAGTGCCCCTTGACTATCCGGATATCTATAATAACCATCAGCACCAAGTCCACCCCAGGTTCCACCACTGGCAATTTCAGCTACAACAATAACTTGACCGTCCTGCGTTAAAAGCCCAATTATTTCTTTATCCTTATTTGCTTTAGCTAAATTATACATACCCACAGCTCCTGAGCACTTATCCTTATATTCAGCTATGGGTTTAACCCCGGGAGTATTAGCATCTAATGAAGCTTCCGCGGTGCTGCCACCGCCGCCACCGCCACCGCCACCGCCGCCACCGCTGCCATCATCCGGAGGAGCCGGGTCTGTAGGTGGGTCATCAACCCATACTGTAACCATTTCGTAATGGCCGCCTATCCACTCAGGGCTGCAGGTAGCAGCTCCCTCACCGGCGCTAACGCACCACATTGAATAATCATCAACCCACGTGGGAACAGTATCCCAATAATTTGTTTTTAAAGATTGTACCTGGGTCTTGCTGATTAAGCCTGTCAGTTTGTACCTGGCGGTTTGTTTACCACCTACTATCCTTAAAACATATTGTACCACACCCTCCCAGCTTTTGTACTCCAGGTATCCGCTAAAATTAGCATCCATTTTCCCTATCCAGTTATTACCCGCATCATTTTTATGCGCCTTCAAATAAGCTTTATCAGGCAGGTATGTAACTATTTTTTTGTCAATTGCCCCTGTATTTATATCTTTATAAACCAATATCCTAACAAATGATGCCACGGCAACTGATAGATCGGGCTTATCCTGTACATTATCTTGGGCAAAATTATATAGCTTAGCTGTTCTTTTATCAATGATAAGCGGTACTTCAACAACGTTAAAATTTTTATTGGTATACTGCTTCGTTTTTTTCCAGTAAATTAAGCCGTTTGCATTATTTTGATCCGTATCTACACTCTGTATTTTAAGAGTACCTGAGGTTGATCCTAATACTCCATCTAAATAGGCTTTAGCTTGCAGGGCTGTAAATGCTCCCGGGTCTGTTATTAAAGAATCGTTTGATTGAAGTGAGTTGTCCTTTCGGCAGGCAAACATTAATAGCACAGCTACTACGCCTATTGATATACTTGTTTTTCATGATATGATTAAGGTATTAACTTTGTTGGTTGTACCAAATATATATTATTTATTTTATTAAATGCAACTATATTTTAAAAATAATATCAGGCCATATTACTTTTAATTACTTGCCTTTAAAAAATCAAATCCTATTTTCCTATGATCCTTTTTATAGGATTCATGGCCGCCATCATATTCCTGGTATTTAACATCAAGCCCTTCCTTTGTTACTTTGTCAATAAACAACATAACCGAGTTTTTATGAAAGGAATCGTCTTTCGCGCAGGCAATCAGGATAGGGTGACCTTTAAGCTTGCTGAAATTGGCCTTTGACTCTTCCGCCCAGCTTGCCAACTGGCCCGGAACAAACAAAACAATCTTATTATACCTGTCGGGATGATTAATAGCAAGGGAGAGCGCTCGCTGTCCGCCCTCGCTGTCACCAAGTAAATTAACATGTCTTTTATCAATCCGATAGTCTTTTTTTAGTTTTCGCAGTACATTTTCAATGTCATCTTCCATTTTAAAAGGGCTGGTACTTTTGCCTCCTAAAAATGGCCAGGCAATGGCATATCCGTATTTATCGGCCAGCATTATATCAGCTTCCAGCTGGGGCATAGAATCAAAATATCCTTCTTCAATGAAATTATCAAACCCCAATGTATACGGTATTACCAATACAAGGGGCACTTTTCCTTTATCAATCACCTGCTTATTTATATGATATAAAAAAGGATAATACCGCTTTTGCTTTACGGAATAATATGTTTTAATATATGTTCCGGCCAATCCCCCAAATGATTTGTTCCCGCTTTGTACATACTTAACTGCATTATAAAGTGAATAACCAAAGAACACTCTTCTTTTTTGCAGCGATCTTTGGTCTGATTCTGAAAATAAATCGTCTGTGCTATGTGTAAGGGCGCTAAATTTTAATTGATTAATGTCAAGTTCATTTTTGATGAGAGGATTTAGTTTTAACAGGCTAATTTCTTTATTTATGTTTTTTTCAAATTGAAACAAATCGCCCTTATATATAGTTTCCTGTAGCGTATCTTTATCAAGAACCAATTTACACTGGTAAAACCCTGGCGGCAACCCGGATAAATTGGCAAACAGGCTGTTAGCTGAATTGGATTTAGCCGACCAGGTTTTCTGAAAAAATTGTTTTGATCCAACAGGCGTTATATATAATGCTTTAACCGAGGATGCAGCGTACGGGCCTAAATATATTTTTAACTGATCTTGTATAACATTGGGGTTATCTGCAAAATCTTCAATATAATTTGCTTTATAAATTTCTTTAGCATAATTAATTGAGGTGATGTAAAAAACAAATTTCCATGCATTTATATTCGTTTCCCTATTAAGCTTCATTAATAAAGTATTTGTACCTTTTTTTAAGCTTACATTTATAAAGCGGTCTATTTTGCGTAGGGTGTTATGTTTATGATGCGCTTCAAAAACTTTAGTATTGTTGAGCCAGAGCATGGCACCTGCTGCATAGTCGAGCGCAATGCTTACTGTTTGGTCAACTTTACTATATACTGTAGTAAAAAAATAAAAATTACTTTCATTGTTCCCCGCGTTAAATGTATAATTAAATGCATCAATAAAACCATCCTTTTCATGGATGTCTAAGCCTTTAAATTTCCTTTTTAAAATAGTTAAATTATCTTCATTCACTTCGTTCTCCTTAATACCGCTAATCGCCAAATTATCATTAAAAATTGTTTGAATGGGTTTTTGCCGAAGTGTATCAAATTTAAAGGGGCCAAAGGCTGTCCAGTTTTTTATCTTTATTACACCATTAATTTGTTGGGGAATTTCAGTTACTATGGTATCACTTTCAGGATTCGAGCAACTGTTAAATAAAATTAACGCCGCCATATATAGCAGGCCTATGATTTTTTTATACATTGGAAAATAGGTTTAGGAATACATATAACCCAAATACAGTAGTTATTTAACCGAAAGTAATCACTTTCTCCTAAATCAACAAATAAACACTAAAACCTTATTCCACATAAAAGTTGCTTTTTGCTTTCAGCTTTGCGCTTTTTGCTTAAATTTGATCCAGAGGTAAAATTGGATAAAGTAAAAGTTTTAGAAAAGTATCTTCCACCCGATGCGGCCCCGCTCATTGGCCGCTGGATAGACTACTTTAAGTGCGAATTTAAAATCTCCCGCAACCGCGGCAGCAAGTTTGGCGATTACCGTGCGCCGCACCTGGGCAAAGGGCACCGCATCTCGGTTAATTACGACCTTAACCCCTACGCTTTTTTGGTGACCACCGTACATGAGTTCGCTCACCTGCATACCTGGAACGAGCATAAACAAAAGGCCAAACCCCACGGTACCGAATGGAAAAACAACTTCAAAAAGATGATGCAACCATTTTTCGAAAAAGAGGTTTTCCCGCCTGATGTTAAACACGCCATAATCAGTTACCTGAACAACCCTGCCGCCTCAAGCTGTTCCGACCTTACTTTGTACCGTTCACTAAAAAAATACGACGCGCCTAAGGAGGCCATACATACTGTTGAGAAGCTGCCCGCGAAAGCACTGTTTAAACTAAAAGATGGCCGTATTTTCCGCAAGGAAGAAAAGCTGCGTAAGCGGTATAAATGTGTGGAGGTGCATAGCAAACGGGTATACCTGTTTAGTCCTGTAGCAGAGGTGGAGTTAATTGATGATTAATACCATTTTTATTGGGGTAAACAATGCTTTGTCGATTCGCCTGTTATCTTTCCAATTTAGCTACGCGGGTAGGTGTATCCTGCCCCGAAACTATGGTGCGCGAGCTTAATGCGATAGCTTTTATGGTTGAAGTAATATTGCCTACATCCAACGTGCTAAATTCATCCTTTACGGTATGGTAAAGTTTATCAATATCTATTTGGTCGGTTGATATGGTATGCGCCGGTACGCCCACTCTTGCTAACGAAGCATTGTCGCTTCGGTAAAAAAGGTTCTCCTTAATGTAAGGATCCGGGTAAAACTTAAAGGCCGTGCCTTCCAGGTTCTTTTGCAGGATAGTGCCAAAACTTGACCGCTCAAACCCCGTGATCAGTGCCGCGTTCTGGCCCCATTTGGAAGCCTTGCCAATCATCTCGATATTAAACATGGCTACTACCTTATCCGGGGTAACGGTTGTAGCGAAATATTGAGAGCCAAATTCGCCTATCTCCTCGGCTGTAAAGGCTACGAATATTAAAGTGCGGGCATTGTTATCTAGTTTCTTAAAGTATTTAGCAAGTGTTAAAACCGCGGTTGTGCCTGATGCATCATCATCCGCTCCGTTAGCTATGCTATCGCCCTCCATGGGCCTTATAATGCCCAGATGATCGTAATGCCCCGAAAATATAACATACTCATCAGGTTTTGTTTTACCCGGAATTATGCCGGCTATGTTAAATAGCGGCAACTCCTCTTTTTTTACTTCGTGGCTTATGCTGAAAGACTTTATAGCGTCAAACTTACCGATCACGAAAACTACGGGTACCTGCGCAGGTGCCGGCGAGTCCTTAAATGCGGGCCTTCCGCCACGGGTAAATATTTGTAAGCGCTTAAAGAACGAGCTAAATTTAGGATCGACAATAACTATTTGCTTTTTACCGCTGGCCGCATACTTTCTGTAATCTCTTTGCAGGTCTCCATCAGGCGGTAAAACTACAACTTCGGCATCGCTAAGATTGGTCCAGCTAAATGATGCTGACGATAATATGGCTACACTGTCTGCCGGGATTTTAACACCATTTATATTAACGGATGATTTAACGAGAGATGTTCTTATCATGCTAAAATTTTGCCGGTAACCGGTATTTCCCGCCATTGGCAGCAGCCCCGTTTTTTTATACTCACTCTCAATAAACTGAGCGGCTTTTTCAATGCCGGGCGTAAAAGTGGCGCGGCCCTGCATATCATCTGCCGACAGGGTTTTTATAATGCGCTCCACATCCTTTTGCTTAATGAGTTTATCTACTTTCTGCCCGAAACCCTGAAAGGTTAAAGCAACTAATGCAATTATTATGGTGATTTTTTTCATGCCGTTTATTTTACTTTTGATGATAACCAGTTATTTCGAAATGCCAATTGTTCGGCAGTTGGTGTTTTGCCTGCTTTTTCAAAGGTCACTACTTCCAGGCTGGGCAGTTCCTCTAAAGTAATAACGGCAGTATGTTCCCCGGTGCGGTTTTTATAGCTTACGGTTATTTTATCTCCCGGTTTTTTATCGGCAGTTACCTGGCCTAATGACGCGGCATCGGTTATATCTTTGCCGTCGGCTTTTAATATTACATCGCCGGCATCAATGCCCGCTTTATATATAGGCGTACCAATTACTGTATTTGAGGGAATAGTATACCCCGCGCCACCCATGCTGCGCACCTGCCCAGAGCGCCCACGAATAGCGGTTGACGATATACCCAGCCATGCTTTGCCCGGTTGCGCTTTACGCAGCAATAGCCCCGCTTTGGCCAGCAGGTTGGTATAATCATTTTTATCAAGCCCGTAGATGTATTTATTAAAAAAATCGGCGGCGAATTTTGAGTTTTTAGTGAGTGTGGCGAGGTCATTTTGAAGGTCCTGTATTACATAGGGTTTCATCACCTTACCTCGCGCCAGCCAAACCGTGCGCATATAATCGTCAAGCGTTAAGTTAAAGTCGCTCCGTAAACGGAGGTCGAGCGCCAGGGCGATTGCGCCGCCATAGTAATAATAGCTTAAAAAATTATTAGGGTAATTAGCCGGATCAATTGATACCCCCGCGTCCGTATAAACCGATTTACGGCTCATTTCTGTTGCCGGGTATTTTGCCGCGCCGGGTGTATTCAGAACAGCATTTACCAGGCCCGATATAGTGCGCGTATAATCATCGGTTGTGTTAAAACCCGCGCGTACCAATAACATTTCGCCATAATACTGCGTAAAGCCTTCGGCGAACCACAACTCATTGCTCATATCGGCATGTTCAAAGTTAAACGGCTCCAGCGATTTTGGACGGATGCGCTTCACGTTCCAGCTATGAAAATACTCATGCGCGAAAGTGCCTAACAAGTTGGTTTCATAACCTGCCACTTTTTCAACCGGCTGAACGATACAGGTAGAATTGCGGTGCTCCATACCATCGCCCGAATTGGTAGGGTACACATCATCCAGGAAAGTATATTCGCCATAATCATAAGCCGGCAGTTCGCCGTATACCGCTTTTTCTTCGAGCACTACCTTTTGTACCATCTTTCCGAAGTTATCAATAACGTCCTGCCCGTCGGTAGAGTGAACAGTCAGGTTGATGCGTTCCTTTTTTCCATCGGTATTCAACACATCCCAGCTGGTTTCTTTAAAATCGGAAAGCTCGGTAGGGCTATCCATCATATATTGCATGTTAGGTGCGCTGTAAACATTGGCGCCGTCGTGCTTTAACTGGGTGGCTACTTTCCACCCATATTTATCCAGGTCGTTAAATTCAAATTTCAGGGGGCGCTGCTCTGCCCCTGCCAGCCACATAAAAACGGCGGGCATATTCAGGTGCGCGTGGCTCAGGTCTATACAGGCATACGTGCCGTCAGTCCAGTTACCGAACAAGGTATAGCTAACTTTTACGGCATCGCCATGTTCGGCAATTTCATATATATCGCCCTCAATTTGTTTAATTTCAAGTGAGGTGCCGTCGGCATTCGCGGCCTTTACGTTGTAAACATTTTTACCAAACTCGTGCGTGGCATACCTTCCGGCCGACGAGCGGCTCATGTGCAAACGCAGCGCGCCTGCGGGGGCTTGCGGAATGGTCATTACAATTTCGGCCTCGTGGTGTACCGCGTTAGGGAACGATATGGCATAATAAATAGCTTTGAGCGGGGCCTGCGCAATAGAAGCGTCCGTAAATAATACCGCAATAAATAGCGTTAGGGATAATTTTTTCATGATAGCAGTTAATTGCGCTCAAAATACGATTAAAATAATATATCGCAAAAAAGTTGGTGTGGGTCACCCTGATCGATGTGCGCCACCCTACGCCACCCCGGATCAGGTGGACCAACGGGATTACCTAATCATACCTATGCCGTTCCCGGTCATTATCCGACCGGTTCGCTATCGTCCTTTTTCGCCGCTTGATATCTTCATCCAGGTGATGGTCGTAAACGCTGTCAATAACACTTATATCGCGTTCCTTATCGCGCTCGGCAAAATGAGCGTCTGATTCCTGCTTTTTCGCAATGGCTATATCATAAGGCCCCCTTGCCGACATCAGTTTTACAAATACCGGCAAACATTCAAACAAAATAAACAGGTAACCAATAAACGATATGGCGAGGTAAGTATCCAGGTCGCGGGTGCCGTTTTCGTTATAAGTTAGCTGGCCAAGCGCCCAGTTACGGTCGGCAAAGCCGGCTACTTTGGCTAAGCTGTCCAGCTGGTGTTCGCTAAACAGCCGCATGTTGTTCAACCCTTCGTAATCTTTGCGCTGGCCCAGGTATTGGTCCAATTTTTCGGCATTGGCGGTAACCGTTTTTAAGCGGTCGGTCTTTTCCTGTAAAACGGTTTGCTTTTGTTTGGCGTAGGTTCCGTAACCTACAATGCCCGAAGTTTGGTTGTTTTTTTCGCCAAAAACCTCCTCGTTCAGCTGGACGCGCGAACGGTTAACATCTTTTTCGAGCGAATCCTTTTCCTTTTTCAGATCGGCAACTTTTGCCAGCTCCATACTGTATTTTTCGTCATAGGTTTTTTTTAGCGTATCTATTTTACTATGCTGCCCCTTTAAATAGGCGGTTTTTAGTTTCTGGCGTATCTCTTTGTCAAATATTTTCAGTTCAAGTGGGCGCGATATTACAATACCTATCATTATAGCTAACAAAATACGCGGCGAGGCCTGTAGTATTTGCTGATTGGTAGTACCTTCCTTGTTTATACTCGATACAATGTAGCGGTCCATATTAAAAATGGCCGTGCCCCATAATAAACCGAACAGAATGGCAAAGCCAACGGCGAAGGCGTCGCCGTTAAACACAAAATACATGGCATAACCGCCCGAAAGAGAGGCAAACAACGCGGTAAAAAATATAGTGGCGCCAATGCCGAAATACTTATTATGCTCAAGAGGGTACTTTTTCAGGGTATCAACATGCGCACCCGAACAGAACCAAAAAAACCGGGTAACTTTATCCATTAATTATGCGCTAAATGTTATAAATATATATGAAACGCACTTAACTAACGATTGTTACAAAACAACGACGTAAATATTTAATACATAACACTTACATTTGATATGTTAAAACAATTTATAAAACCATGCAGGAAATAACCGTACAGGAACTGAAAGAAAAAATAGATAACGGCGAAGACTTCCAGCTGATCGATGTCAGGGAAGATTTTGAGTATGAAACATCAAATCTCGGGGGCTTATTAATACCATTGGGCGGCATTTTAATTGAGGCCGATAAGGTGAGTAAAGACAAACCGGTTGTCGTAATGTGCCGCAGCGGCAAACGCAGCGCGGCGGCTATAATGCAGCTGGAACAATTGGGTTATACCAATTTAGCCAACCTGCAAGGTGGTATTTTGGCCTGGGCCGAAGATATTGATCCTACCATAACCGTATATTAGCCATGGGCAAAAAAATAGCGTTGAGCACCTTTTATAACCTATGCATTATTTTATGCCTGCTTATGGGTTATATGGGGGTTACCCATAAAAGCTATGATTATATACTGGCTGCTATTTTTGGCGGAACGATATTTATTGTATTAAAAATAAAACTGCTAAAAGAAATACGTAACACACTCAAACCTTAAATTTTAAAAATATGCTGATCATCATTTTAGGCATCATTGTACTTGCTGTGGGTACTGTGGTTATGCGCTCACCCGAACCAAACAACCGGTTTGGCGGTACCATACGTATAGTTGGTACTATTATAATTGTTTTAGGGGTAATGTCGTCGGCATTCAAGATCATCGAGCCAGGCAAGGTTGGCGTACAAACGCTGTTTGGCAAAGTGGAAGATAATGTATTGGAAAGCGGCCTGCATGTAATAAACCCTTTATGCGAAGTAACCACCTTCAGCATACAAACCGAAAACTATACCATGAGCGCCAAAAGCAACGAGGGGCAGGTTGAGGGCGATGATGCTATAAAAGTATTATCATCCGACGGGCTGGAGGTTACCATTGATCTTTCCGTGTTGTACAGGGTAAGCGCATCGAAAGCGCCGTTTATACTGCAAAATATCGGCGCTGATTATGAGAGTAAAATAGTGCGGCCCGTTACCCGCACAGCCATACGTGATAACGCGGTTAGCTATGCGGCGGTCGACCTGTATTCAACCAAACGGCAGGAATTTCAATATAAAATAAACAAAACCATCAGCGATAATTTTTCAAAAAACGGGCTGGAAGTGCAGCAGGTGCTTATTCGCAATGTTACCTTGCCGGCTACCGTACGCGCCAGTATTGAATCAAAGATACAGGCCGAGCAGGACGCCCAGAAAATGCAGTTCGTACTCCAAAAAGAGCGCCAGGAAGCCGACCGTAAACGCGTAGAGGCCCAAGGTATAGCTGATTACCAGAAGATATTATCAACCGGCTTATCCGACAAGCAACTGCAGTATGAAACCATCAAGGCGCAAAAAGAAATTGCCTTGTCGCCCAATACCAAAGTTATTATAATCGGTGGTAAGGGGAACCCTATCATGCTGAGTGATAAGTAGAATTTAGTGCAAATATTTCGAATTTGGGCGAATTGCATGAATTGATCACTCATAATATTTTTAGATCGCTAATGAAACAACTTGGTTTTATTTTTTTATTGCTATCCTCTATATCTGCATATTCCCAAGAAAGTCAGATAAAGGACATCCTTGCAAATGTGAAGCGTGACTCTACAGATAAAACATGTAAGTTATTGTTTGATGATTTTTATGATAGTTTTGATTCGGATGCTGGTATGATGAATCCAAAAATCATGACAGCAACGATAAATATTTTTAAGTATAAATCCGATTCTCAATTGCCTAATGGACAATTGGCCGTTTTATTATTTCAATATGACAATGCTGTATCAGACCCTGAAAAAGCTTTGAAATGGATAAGTGCTTTAAAGCAAGAATATAAAAACGTTTATGGACGATCGCACCCGCTAATTTTGTTATATGAAGGGGAATCACTTAGTGAGGCAAATCGTAAAGAAGAGGCGCATGCTCATTTTATGGAATTTTTAAAAGAATACCCACAAAGTGTTATTGCACTTGTTAATGCCTATGGGGGTGAAAAAGATGAAAATCTGAAAAAAATGTGGCTCGACAAACTAAAAAGTGAGCATCCTAATCATTGGGCTGTCAAAAAATTAAAATAGATTTATTTTACAAAACGCTTTCAATGAGATTAACCCGTCAGCAGATAAGCTTCGGGCGAAATCAGGTAAAACAAGTTGGCTAATGTGCGGCGGGCGGGGCATAGTAACTTTTGCAGAAGCCCGGCCTGCGTGAGCGACAGCAGGGCAAAAGATTACAGCCCGTGGTTTTACCTGATTTGCGGGTAAAGGCCCGTGCGGCAAAGAAGCCTCTCTGCTGACTTGATTTTTGGTTACTTTGTATCAAGACAAAGTAACAGCCCCCGCGGCAATTGAGCGGAACAATGATGTCTTAAAGAATACATTTGTCTTGTTGATTAGCATGTGAAGAGATTGCTTCGTTCCCTGTCTGCCGACAGGCAGGCTCACAATGACGTGGTTTTTATATCTTCTCATCATCATCCCTCGCCCTATCCTTATCATAACGCGCACCTGGTGTTAGCCAGTATAACAGCACTACCCGCGAGTACCTGAAGTTAAAGGGCGATAGCAAAAACGCCGCGCTTAACAGCACAGCTGCATATATCCACGGGTTGCGGCTGCCGGTTAAAATGTATATGGCTACAGCCAGGGTTACCATTTGGGCAACATTAAAACAATAGCTTAAAAGCATGGCCACATAAAAATAGCCGGGCTCCATTTCAAATTTAAAACCGCAATGCGGGCAATATTCGTTCATTTTTTGTGACGAGAAACCATACATGCTGTTGGCAAACATATTACCCTTTCTGCATTTTGGGCATTTGGCGTGTATAGCTGCCGAGGTTTTTGATACTTCCATCCGGATTAATTTATAAAGCATTCCTGAATTTGGATGCCGTATTTATTCTCCAAAGGTAAAAGTAAATTGAGCTTCACTGATGTTTTTCACTGATTATATGATTTTGGTAATAAAATAAGCATTTTAAAAAGTGGTATAGCCACTATTTGGTGAAGCCGGTCTATGTATTAAAATATTAACAATGCTATAGTTTTGTTATAAACATTTCATTATATTTGGCATATAGGTAAAATATTGTGAATTATAATGCGCAATGTTTTAAAATGTTAATAATTACGCAGGCCGGAGTATAGCGAAAAAATTGGCGTAAGCTTGTTTTTGGGGGGGTGGTTTCGTTCTGAAGCAGGGCCTTATTGTTAAAATTATTGAACCCTTATTATTAAGTTAAAAGCTGACACATAAATCATTCAGACAAAACGCTATGCGATCAGAAGCCGGTGCCGGTATTGAAAAAATAATTGACAACTCACACGACCTGCTCTGTGTATTAAATGCGGATATGCAATTTGTGAATGTAAGCAAAGCCATGAGAAACCTATGGGGATATACTAATGAGGCAATTATAGGGAAACCTTTTACCGATTTTGTTTTCCCCGAAGATATAGAACAGGCTGCAAAATCTTTCAAGAGTATAGTGGCGGGTGCAAGCAACATTAATTTTGATGCGCGGAATATTCATAAAAATGGTTCAATTGTTCCGGTATCATGGTCGGCTACGTGGCTGCCCGGTGATCAACTGATGTTTTGCGTTGGCCGGGAGAGGGGCACGAAAAAAAGCGCCGGTGAGTCGCTGGATGAATCTAAAGAAAACTATAAACTCCTTTTTTATTCTAACCCGTTTCCAATCATAATTTATGATGTTGAATCCCTTGCTATTCTTGATGTTAACCAGATGGCGTGTAAATTGTATGGTTACACAGCCAAAGAGTTCACGGGGTTAACCATTAAAGATATACGCGCGACGGAAGACGCGGCGGCGGCCGAAGCTGTAGTTGCACCCGAGTTTAACGGTGAAATTAAAAACCTGGGTACGTGGGACCATTTAAAAAATAATGGAGATACTATAAAAGTAGAGATGACGGGCCATTCGGTAAATTATATGGGGAGGCATTGCATGATCGTAGTGTGCAAGGATATTACCGAGGAGTCAAAAACATTGCGTTCGCTTGAAAAAAGTATTGAACGGTTTGAATACGTTACCGAAGCTACAACCGATATTATCTGGGACTGGGACCTGGAAGCAAACGAAGTTTATTATTCCCGGAACATCAAAAAGTCATTCGGGCATACGCCGGGTGTTAATGTTGGAGATATGCGGTTTTTTGCCCAGCATGTGCACCCCGACGACAGGGAAAGGGTTGTTCTTTACCCAGATCCGGTTAAATACGGTACCATGAATTACTGGTCGGAAAAATACCGTTTCAGAAAGGCTGACGGAGAATATGCATTTGTGCTGGATAAGGGGATTGTTATACGCGATGAAAAAGGGGTAGGCATACGAATGATCGGGGCCATGCAGGATATTACCGAACTAAAAAACAGCGAACTGCAAATTGCGAAACAAAATGCCCAGTTAGTTGACCATGCAGGCAAACTGAATACCCTAAATACGCTGAAAGACCGGTTAATAGCCATACTGGCGCATGACCTGCGCGGTCCATTAAGCAGTTTAAGGGGGTTGTTTGAACTTTTCCAGGACGATAGCATATCCAACGTTGAACTGATGGATATGATACCCGGTGTAGTTAAAAAATTAGATTATACTTCCGATTTCCTTGATACACTATTATTCTGGGTTAATACCCAAATGGAAAACTTTGAAAAAGCTATTAAAGAATTTTCTGTAAAAGATATTGTTACTAAAGAAAAACAAAACCTGCACGACCAGGCCGCTAAAAAAGGCATCAGTTTAGTAATTGATGTGCCGGATGAAATGGCGGCTTTTGCCGATCCCGATTCGGTGCGTATAGTTATCCGTAACCTGGTAAGCAATGCCATCAAGTTCTCGGATGAGAAGGATATTATTGAAGTTTCGGCAAAGCATGACGGGCGGCATGTTTTGATCAGGGTGAAAGATACGGGGACAGGCATGACGCACGAGCAATGTGCGAAACTGTTTAAAGGCAAGGTTAACAGCAAAACAGGCACCCATAATGAATTGGGAACAGGCATGGGCCTGCTATTCTGCAAGGACCTGATAGAGAAATGTAACGGTAAAATTTGGGTAACCAGCGAACAAGGGGTTGGCACCGAGTTTTCTTTTACTATACCTGCGGGTATAGCGACCGTTTAAGGCGTGTTATTAAATGAAAAAAGGCCAACGTTTCTGGTCTAAAAATATAAATAAAAGACAGCCTTGGTGCGTTCAAATGCTCACACTTACCAGTTAAATATATTTTTAAAACGACTCCATTTAAAAAAAGCAAATTATTTTTTGAGGAGTAGTCGTATAGTTCTATATTTGCAATCCCAAAACGACGGGAGTTTAGCTCAGCTGGTTCAGAGCATCTGCCTTACAAGCAGAGGGTCACTGGTTCGAACCCAGTAACTCCCACTTAAAGCCTAACAGAAATGTTAGGCTTCTTTGTTTTACCCCAATTCTACCTTGATTTATTAACTTCTTTTTTTAAAAATAAGGCACGCTATTCTTAAAAAGGTTAAAAAAGTATTAATATTGGGTAATTAAAATCAATAATAAGCCGATTATCTCTTACTGTAACCCTTATGCGTAACTATTCACTCCTGCGAAGTGCGTTGCCTGCATTTTTATTTGCCGTTATTGCCCTTAATGCAGCAGGGCAAACAACAGCCGCCAAACCCGACGATAACCGCTTTACCAAAGTAGTGCTGGCGCAGCGAATTGAAGAACCCATGCAGTTCCAGATAATGAAAGACGGCAAAGTGCTTTATGCCGAGCGCAAGGGAAAGTTAAAGCTATATAACCCAACGACCGGGAAGATAACCGTTATAGGCCAGTTCGCAGTAAGCAACCAATATGTGAGCCAGACCGGCGAGGTAAGCGAAGGCGAGGACGGCCTGCAGGGCGTTATACTTGATCCTGATTTTGATAAGAACCATTGGATATACGTTTATTATTCACCCATAGGGAAAGACTCGGTAAATAGTTTGATGAGATATTATTGGGATGGTAAAGGTTCGATTGCGGAAAACTCAAAAAAATTGGTATTGAACGTTAAAGTGCAGCGTTATGAATGCTGCCATGTAGGCGGCGGTATGGTGTTTGATAAAAACAAGAACCTTTATTTAAGTACCGGCGATAATACCTTTTCGCGCGCATCCGACGGGTTTTCGCCGCTGGATGAGCGGCCCGGGAAATCGCCCGAGGATTCGCAAAAAGGCGCATCGAACACAAACGATCTGCGGGGTAAAATTTTACGCATACATCCCGAACCTGATGGCACGTACACTATCCCCGAAGGAAACCTGTTTGCGAAAGGAACACCAAAAACACGCCCCGAAATTTATACCATGGGCAACCGTAACCCCTGGAGGCTGACCATCGATAGCCGTACCGGCTGGCTATATTGGGGAGAAGTTGGCCCCGACGGGGGCAGGGACGATATGGAACACCGCGGCCCGCAATCGTACGACGAATTTAACCTGGCCAAAAAACCGGGGAATTATGGCTGGCCTTATTTTGTGGCCGATAATAAAGCCTACCGTAAATATGATTTTGCCACCAAAATATCGGGGGAAGCTTTTGATCCGGCGCATCCTTCCAATCATTCACCCAATAATACAGGTATGACAGATCTGCCGCCCGCCATTCCGGCGCTGGTTTGGGAAGGCAAAACCCTCACCAAAGAGTTTCCGCTGCTGGAAAGTGGCGCCGACGCTGCTGTCGGTGGCCCCCTGTATCACCGCGCTGATTTTACAAACCCTAAACGCCCTTTCCCCGATTATTACGAAGGAAAATGGTTCGTTACCGATTGGGTGCGCGGATGGATAAATATAATAAGCCTGAATGACGATGGAAGTTACAAAAGCATGGAACGTTTTCTACCCGATCAGCCAAAGCTGCGGGGGCCCATTGATATGAAATTTGGCCCCGAAGGCGACCTGTACGTACTGGAATACGGCAATGGCTATTTTAAAGATAACCCCGAAGCCGAACTGATACGCATAGAATATAACGGCGGCAACCGCAAACCGCAGGTACAGGCATCGGCCAGTAAAACAGCCGGGGCAGTTCCGTTAAAAGTAACGCTTTCCTCAGCAGGCACAAAAGATTATGACGAAGGCGATGTATTAACCTATGAGTGGAAAATAACTAAGAACGGCGCCCCATATAAAATAGTTAAACAACCTGATGCACCGGTTACTTTTAAGACCCCGGGCATATATAAAGCCTTATTAACTGTTACCGATTTAAAGGGGGCAAAAAACAGCAAATCGGTTGAGATAAAGGCGGGAAATGAGCCACCCGTAGTTAAATTTAATATAATAGCAGGCAATTCCAGTTTCTTCTTTCCCGGTAAAAGCATTGAATACAGTGTTAGTGTATCCGATAAGGAGGATGGCAGCCTCGCCAATAAACACATACCGCCTTCGCGCGTATCTATCAGCGCTAATTATCTTTCAGAAGGCTATAATATGACCGCTATCGCTTCCAAACAGGGCAGTGTTGATGCGTCGGCAGAATATGCTGGCGCGATCGGGCTCATCAGTAAGATGGACTGTAAATCATGCCATTCTGTTACCGAAAAAGTAATTGGCCCCGCATTTATAAAGGTTGCGCAAAAATACAAAGGCGACCCGGCCGCGCCTGCACGTTTGGTTAAAAAGATCGTATCGGGCGGCGCTGGTGTTTGGGGCGACGCCATAATGGCCCCGCATCCTACCCTTGCCGATGCCGATGGTAAAGCCATTGTTAAATACATATTGAGCCTGGCCTACCCGCCGCGCCAGGCCAGATCGCTTCCTGTTAATGGAAACTATACCACTATTATACCCGAAGGTGAAAATACCGATGGCAGTTTTATTTTGCGGGCTGCTTATACAGATAGGGGCACAAAATATGCCGCCGCGCAAACCGGCGAAAGTATTGTTGTTTTGCACGCGCCGCTGGTACCTGCATCAAAAGCCGGCGAAATGAAAGATATCAGCTTCAACCTTGATAGCACCACCGCTTCGGTAAAGGCGCCGGGTGCCTGGCTGAAATTTAACAAAATTGACCTTACCGGCATTAAAGAAATAGCCATTGCCGGTGGCGGCAGCGGAAGGCGAGGCACAGTAGCTACCGGAACAATTGAAGTACATGCCGATTCTCCGCAGGGTAAATTAATCGGTACGTTTACAGGAAATTATACGCCACAAGGCATAAAGATCAGTGTGCCTGATAATTCGGGCATAGCCGACCTGTATTTTGTTTTTACCGGTTCGCCATTACGCTTAAGCGGAATTAACTTTAGCAACGGAAATTAGAATATTTCAACTTATTAAATATAAATGATCAATGGAAAAACGTCGTGATTTTTTAAAAAAAATGGGGGCTTTGGCTGTAGGTTCAGCGCTGTTGCCCTCTTTTACTTTCGCACCAAAAAAAGTAAAAAATATAGGTATTCAGTTGTATACTTTCCGCAAGGAGATGATGGTTGACCCCAAAGGGACCCTAAAAATAATTGCCGACCTGGGAATTAAGCAGGTTGAATCGGCCTCAAGCAATTTGGGCCTGTTTTATGGTTTAAAGCCTGCCGAAATGAAACAAACCTGTAACGACCTGGGCATGACCCTGCGCAGCGGGCACACCTCTATCGACAGTAAATGGCAGGATACGATAGCGCAAGCTGTAGAATCGGGACAGGAATACCTCATCTGTTCCACGCTGCCTTACCAGGGACAAACTACTGCTAACTATCAAAAAATAGCCGAGCGGTTTAATAAGGCCGGCGAAGAATGCAAGGCGGCAAATATTAAATTCGGCTTTCATAATCATAATGCCGAATTTCAGCAGGATAAAGATACCGGCGATGTACTGTACGATGTGCTGCTGAAAAACACCGACCCCAAACTGGTACACATGGAAATGGACCTGGGCTGGGTACTGGCGGCAGGCAAGGACCCGTTTGAATATTTTAAAAATTATGGCGCCCGTTTCCCGCTATGGCATTTAAAAGATATGAAAGGAAGGCGCAGTACCGAATTTGGCAATGGCACATTGGATATTGTTGGCCTTCTTAAACACAGCAAAGATGCCGGTATGAAGTATTTCTTCATTGAGCAGGAAGAATACCCTGTTTCGGCGTTGGACAGCATGAAGATCAATATGGCTTATATGGAAAAGGTTGATTATTAATCAAAGAAATACCATTGTATTTATTGAGCCTGTGCTGATGTTTTTGGTACAGGCTCAGTTTGTTTTTTAACCGGGTATAAAGGTTGTAAGGTATGTGCCGACGGGTTACGCAAATATCTTTTATAGTTAGTTTTTATGGATATTATAAATTCGTATTCGCTTGAGTTGGCCACCACGTAATAGCCCGGCCTATACTTTAACATAAAATCGGCCAGCCGCTTGTCTTTTAAGCCCGTTACCCGGGCCACCAGTGTTTTATTAAAACGGTAATCTATAACATCTTGTTTATAATCATTGTCTATGGTTTCGCGTAAATGCGCGGCGTTGCGGCCACTGCGGCTCAACGAGTTCCATATAGCGTCAATACCCAGGCCCGCGCCGCCGCCGGGCGAAATTGTTAAAAAATCTTTGCTTGCCAGCGGGCCGTATGCTTTGCTAAAATCACGCCGTTTTTCCATGAGCCT
>Ga0206932_1010_pt2 | contig 43637 bp, 26 predicted proteins | sample Alteio_BWOrgHeat_18_FD_153244 | JGI IMG/M metagenome (GOLD analysis project Ga0206932, IMG submission 153244) | Enriched cells from forest soil in Barre Woods Harvard Forest LTER site, Petersham, Massachusetts, United States -... | ecosystem: Environmental > Terrestrial > Soil > Temperate forest >...
GATGATAACGGTTGTTCATTTACAATAGATGCTATACAGATTGATGATGGTACAGAAGTTTGTGATCCATTGGCTTTAAATAAAAATAAAAGCAATACAGATAACATTAAATCAATAACACAAAATAATGATTTGAACATTCATGTATTTCCTAATCCTTCTGCCAATGAGTTTACATTAACCTTTCAAAGCAGCAGCAATGAAAAGGTTGAAATGATTGTTGCCGATGTATATGGTAAAAAGGTTTACCAGGCCAGTGGTTCCATTAAGAGTAAATACTCATTTGGAAAAGAGTTTATTTCAGGAATATATTTTATCAGGGTTATACAGGGAAATAATTTTAAAACACTTAGGTTGATAAAAGAAAAATAATTGTCTATGACTTTGCCTGTCGTTTTCATTGACATCTAACTGAATTTATTTACCACTTAATAAAACCCTTTTATGAACCAAAAGATACCCAATCAAATTTGGAAAAAGCAATTACATTATTTTGTTTACACTTTTTGTCTTCTTTTCTTCTTTGCGCTTGTAATGGATGTAAATGCACAAACCCAAAAGCCAAATATCGTTTTTATTTTAGCGGATGACGTAGGTTATAAAAGCCTTAAATGCGATGGAGGAAATTTATATTCCACTCCAAATATTGATACACTTGCGCAGCTAGGAGTGCGCTTTACTCAGTGCCACGCTTCTCCAATGTGTTCTCCATCCCGTCACGCGATTCTTACAGGTAAATATAATTTCCGCAATTATATTCAATGGGGGCAGATGAAACAAGATCAGAAAACTATTGCCAACATGTTTAAAGATGCCGGATATAGAACTGCGTGTTTTGGAAAATGGCAATTAGGAGGTGGAGATGCCTCTATACACATATTTGGATTTGATGATTACATTGTACATGACCCCCTGGATGATGCAAACAGAGGATTAAGATATAAAAATCCACATCTCTATACTCATGGAGCTTTTTTACCTGATAACTTAACGCTCAACAAATTCGGACCTGACATTGTTTCTGATTCATTATTCCAATTCATTGAACAGAATAAATCCAATCCCTTCTTTATTTATTATTCTATGATATTGGATCATCAACCTTATTCACCAACGCCAAATGATACCTCGGCATTTGCTCAATGGAATCCTAATGCAAATCCCACGTTAGGCGATACTGCATATTTTACTTCGATGATGAAATATATGGATAAAGAGGTAGGGCAACTTATAAATGAACTTAAGAGCCTTGGAATTGAAAAAAATACCGTAATTCTTTTTAGCGGAGATAACGGTACACCTCATAATGTTTCAGATTATGTAGATGATGATAGCGTAGCATTGGGTGGAAAGCAATTTTCAACTGAAGCAGGAACCCGCGTTCCTTTAATAGCTTGTTGGCCTGGAACAATTAACTCAGGAATTAACAATGATCTTATTGATTTCACTGATTTTTTCCCCACGCTTGCAGATATAGCAAATATTGATTTGCCAACAACTTACGGACCTTTAGATGGAGTTAGCTTTGCACCACAACTTTTTGAACAAATCAACACGCCACGCAGTTGGATTTTTTACCATTATGATCCACAGCCCACTCTTAAAGTCAAAAAACCTATACAAGTTTTTAAACGTTGCGCACAAACTAAAGATTACAAATTATATGATACTTCATCTTTAAATACCAACCAATTATTTTACAATATTGATAATGATGTGAATGAAAAAAACCCCATTCCCGACGCCTCGCTTACACCAGATGAATTAGCAATTAAACAACAGCTATTGGATGTAATAAATGGATATGTGGCACAGGGAATACCGCTGCTTACTGCACAACCAGTTGTTACTTCTATTACCAGTTCTGCCTTTATTCTTAAAGACACTATACAAATTAACGGTGGTTCTACCATTACTGCAAGTGGTGCAGTGTGGAGCACAAGTCCAAATCCGGATACTACATCTAATCATACCAACACTAAAGTAACGTGGGGTGAGTTTTCAACCACAATAAATGGTCTTACACCAGGCACAACTTATTATGTAAGAGCTTACGCCACTAATTTTGCAGGTACTGTCTATAGCAATCAGATTATTGTAAAAACCTCCACATCACCTGTTGCCACTGCTGCTACTGCAATTGATAGTGTTAAGTTTACTGCCCACTGGACCAAGTTTACCGGTGCAACCGGATATAGACTGGATGTAAGTGCATATCCGGCATTTGCTTCCAGTACCACCGCCACCTTGAATGAAGGATTTAATAATGGCATTACTCCACCAAGTGGCTGGACTTTTACTAATAATATAAAATCTAGTACTTCTTCATTCGGTGCTGCATCCCCATCATTGGAATTTACTGCTACAAGTGCGAGAGTTATAACAAAACAACTAACCGGTGCTGCCAATTCATTAAAATTTTGGCTCAAAGGATTAAATACAGATAAAGAAAGTTCTCTTTTGATTGAAGGCTTTGATGGGAATACCTGGAAGAAAATAACTACTTTGACTAATCTTAATAAAAATGGCGTTAGCAGAACATTTAACGCTACATCTAATCCTCCACTGGCACATAATTTTATTCAATTCAGGTTTACTTATACAAAAAAAGCAGGCACACTTGCCTTTGATGATGTTTCTATTAATTATAACAACCATGTTTCATCTTTTGTGAAAGGATACAATAACGTAGCAGTTAAATCAAATTTAAGAGTTGTAACAGGGTTGACTCCCGGTACAAATTATTATTATCGCGTTCGTGCCGAAACAGGCAGCACAACTACAGCTAGTTCTAATGTGATAAATGCAACTACCTGCAGTAAACCTGTTATAACAAATATTATAAAGAATAGTATTGCCTGTGCTGGTGGCAACGACGGATTCATACTTCTAAATATAACCGGAGGAGTAGCGCCGTTGGTATATAAATGGACAGGCCCCAACAGCTTTGCCTCCTCGTCACAAAATATTAATAACCTGAAGGCAGGAACATATCATTTCACAGTCACATCAAATGGTGGTTGTGCAGTTGATACAAGCATAATTATAAATGAGCCATCTGCATTAAATGCCTCAATAAATGCTGACGCAATAGTGTGTTCAGGTGGTACAACTATATTAACAGTTAATGCCACCGGTGGCACAGGAAATTATCATTATACTATATCAGATGAAACAAATACAACAGGACCGCAGGATGATAATCATTTTACAGTTGCAGCAGGAAATTATACAGTAACTGTTGAAGATGATAACCATTGTTCATTCACAACTTCATCTGTTCAGGTGGATGAACCGCCTGCATTAAATGCATCAATAAATGCTGACGCGATATTGTGTTCAGGTGGTACCACTCTATTAACGGTTAATGCCACCGGTGGCACAGGAAATTATCATTACACTATATCAGACGGAACCAATACAACAGGACCGCAGGATGATAATTATTTTACAGTTACAGCAGGCAGTTATACGGTTACTGTAACGGATGATAACGGTTGTTCATTTACAATAGATGCTATACAGATTGATGATGGTACAGAAGTTTGTGATCCATTGGCTTTAAATAAAAATAAAAGCAATACAGATAACATTAAATCAATAACACAAAATAATGATTTGAACATTCATGTATTTCCAAATCCTTCTGCCAATGAGTTTAGGTTAACGTTTCAAAGCAGCAGCAATGAAAAGGTTGAAATGATTGTTGCCGATGTATATGGCAAAAAGGTTTACCAGGCCAGTGGTTCCATTAAGAGTAAATACTCATTTGGAAAAGAATTGATTTCAGGAATATATTTTATCAGGGTTATACAGGGAAATAATTTAAAAACACTTAGATTGATAAAGGGAAAATAGCAACTTCAAAAATTAAAATAAAAAGTCACTTATATGTGGCTTCTTTATTTGCCCGAAGCTTGTATCGTAAATGATCAAAATTATTTCCCATACACTTCAAGCATCTTTTTCAAATCTTCGAGTGTATTTATTTCTGATGCAGGTTTGTCTTTTCGCCATCTTTTTATTCTTGGAAAACGAAGCGCTACGCCGCTTTTATGGCGGTTACTTGCAGCAATGCCTTCAAATGCAATTTCAAAGACAAGTTCAGGTTTTACTGTGCGCACTGGTCCAAACTTTTCCAATGAATTTCTTTTTACAAAAGCATCTACCTGCGCAAATTCTTTGTCAGTCAATCCCGAATATGCTTTCGTGAATGGAACCAATTTATCATTGTCTTTAACAGCGAAAGTATAATCAGTATACAATGTACTTCTTCTGCCACTGCCTTTTTGCGCATAGATCATCACCGCATCAATCGTTAACGGATCAATTTTCCATTTCCACCAATCACCCACTTTTCTTCCGACCTGATAAATAGAATTTTTTCGTTTCAGCATAATGCCTTCCGCATTTATGTTGCGACTTGTTGCACGAGTTGCGGCTAATTCATCCCAATTATTAAAATGAATGATGGGCGATAATCGCAATGCAGGCTCATTAACATCAGTAATAATTTTTTCTAAAACGCTTCTGCGTTCTTCCAATGTTTTGTTGCGAAAATCTTCGCCTTCAAACTCCAATAAATCATACGCGATAAAACCAACCGGCGATTCTTTTAGTTGTTTTGATGTTACATTCTTTCTGCCGATTCGTGTTTGCAACAATGCGAAAGGAAGAATAGTAAATTCATTGGTTGATGCATTTGCATTCGTTAATGAAATAATCTCTCCATCTAACACCGTTCCTTCAGGTAATTTTTGTTGAAGCATCGCATACTCCGGATATTTATCTGTAACCAATTCTTCACCGCGGCTCCATACAAACAATTCATCATTGCGCTTGATAATTTCACCGCGAATGCCATCCCATTTCCATTCAGCTTGCCATTCATCCGCTTCGCCTAATGTTTCAGGATTTTCTTCCAACGCATACGCTAAATAAAAAGGATATGGTTTTGAAAAATCAATGCTGGTTGCATGTTCGCTTAATAAATCATCAAATGCAGTTGTCACCGGATCCCAGTTACCACTAATGCGATGAGCAATTACAGAAGGTTCAAGCTTTACTGTTTTCGCCAAAGCATTTACCATTTGTTTTTGAGATATACCAATGCGAAAATTTCCTGTAAGTAATTTATTAAAAACAAAGCGTTCATCTTTATTCATTGTGCGCCAGCAACCGGTGATAAAATCTTTTTTTATTGATTCGTCTTGTTTATCAAGGCTTATTAATTTTTCTATGTAGAATGATAATGATGATGCAGTTTTTTCTTCGGATTTTTCAGGCAACAACAAAGCAATTGTTTCCGCCATATCACCGACTGATCCATAACATTCACTGAATAACCAACCAGGGAGATCTCTTATTTCGATGCACCATTGCGGTAATAATGATGAGTTCACTAAACGTCTTGGTCTGCGGCCACTAAACAGTGCAATTACCCAAACTTTATCTTTATCATCAGCCAATGAAAAATAATTAATGAGTGCATCTTGTTTTTCCAATGTTTTAGTTGATGAACCCAATAATGTTACGAGCTCTGAGAACAAAGCCATTCCATCTTTTGCATCCTCATGCACTGGTGCATCAATATTTATTTGTTCATTATTCACCATCAACTAATTCTTTTTTGTCCTCTGTTGTTTCCGCAACTACTTCTTCATCTTCTGTTCCATATTCTGTTTTTACTTCAGCACTCCAAATGCCTTGTTCGTTTAAATAACGACTGAACACAGATTGATATCCGTGCGTTACATACACTTTCTCCGCTTCTGTTGCTTTGATAGCCTGCAACAATCCATTCCAATCTGCATGATCACTTAACACAAAAGCACCGTCAACATTTTTTCTTCTAACATTTCCACGTACATGCATCCAGCCACTACAAACACCCACTGACATTGGTGCGAATTTGCGTTGCCATGTACTGCCGTCTGCACCCGGCGGAGCAATAACAATACAACCTTTCAATTTTTCTCTTGGTGTTTCAGGTGTAACGCGTTCTGCATTAATTTTTGGTAAAGAAATATTTGCATTGATCAAGGCCTGATGCATGTTATATGTTGCACCATGCATATAAATGGTTTCATCAAAATCTTGCAATGCTTTTAATACACGCTGTGCTTTACCCAAGCTATATGCAATGATAATGCTTGCTTTGTTTAGGGCTTTATTTGCAAGAATCCAGTTGCGCATATTTTCAAAAATCACTTCCTGGTCTTTCCAGCAATAAATAGGTAAACCAAAAGTTGATTCGGTGATGAATGCGTTACATTTTACAGGTTCGAATTCGCCACTTAATCCATCATTCGCCACTTTATAATCACCACTTGCAACCCATACTTCATTATTGTATTCAACGCGTATTTGTGATGAACCAATAATATGCCCGGCGGGATGCAATGAAACTTTTACTCCATTAATTGTTTTTGATTCATTCCATTCAAGCGTTTCATACTTATTATCGCCCAAACGCGCCTGCAGTAAAGGCTTTGTGAGAGTATGACATAAATAGTTTTTGCTCCCCCATTTTGCATGATCACTGTGTGCGTGTGTGATGATGGCATAATCAACCGGTTTCCATGGATCAATATAAAAATTGCCGAGGCGACAAAACAATCCTTTATCTGTAAACTCGATTAATTGCATTGTAGTTGAATGTAAACAAAAATGCTTCCAAGAATAAAACAAGAAAAAGGTAAAGAAGTTTAATTGTGATTATACGCCAGTATAATTTTGTGGTGTAATTGCCTTCAATTCTTTTTTAATGTCATCGGTTACTTTCAATCCGTCAATAAATTTGTGAATAGATTTTTTGTCAATCATTGCATTGCCTCTTGTTAAAGCTTTCAATGCTTCATAAGGATTCGGATAATTTTCTCTTCGCAAAATGGTTTGGATAGCTTCTGCAACAACGGCCCAATTCTTTTCCAGATCTTCGTTCAGCTTTACTTCATTTAATAACAACTTGCTTAAACCTTTTTCAATTGAACGCAGCGAAATAAATGTATGCGCCATTGGTACGCCAAGATTTCTTAGCACAGTTGAATCGGTCAAATCTCTTTGCAAACGGGAGATGGGAAGTTTTGCAGCAAAGTGTTCAAGCAAAGCATTGGCAACACCAAGATTGCCTTCAGCATTTTCAAAATCAATCGGGTTTACTTTATGCGGCATGGCAGAAGAACCAACTTCACCTTCTTTAATTTTTTGTTTAAAGTAATCCATGCTGATGTACATCCACATATCACGACAGAGATCAAGCAAAATATTATTGATGCGTTTGATAGTATCAAAATGTGCAGCAAAATAATCGTAGTGTTCAATTTGCGTAGTGAATTGTAAGCGTTGCAAGCCTAAGCTTTCAACAAACTCATTACCAAATTTCTTCCAGTCTTTTTTTGGAAACGCAATTTGATGCGCATTAAAATTTCCAGTGGCTCCGCCAAACTTTGCAGCAAAAGGAATTTGAGAAAACAACTTCACCTGGTTTTCAATCCGCTCAACAAAAACCATAAATTCTTTGCCCAGTTTTGTTGGCGATGCAGGCTGCCCATGTGTATGTGCAAGCATGGGAACATCTTTCCATTTACCTGCTAACTCTTTTAATTTTTTTTGAAGATTGATAACAGCCGGCAAGTACTCATTTTCCAAACAATCTTTCCAGCTTAAGGGAATTGCCGTGTTATTAATGTCTTGTGATGTCAATCCAAAATGAATCCATTCTTTTTCTGCACTTGCATCAATTTTTTCAAGTTTCTGTTTTAAAAAATATTCAACGGCCTTCACATCATGATTAGTCGTTGCTTCAATTTGTTTTATCTGTTCAGCATCATTTAAACTGAAATCTTCTGCAACAGCAGTTAAGTTTTGTTTTGCTTTTGATGATAGTTTAAAAAACTTTTTATCCGCTAAAAAAATAAAATAAGCAACTTCAACTTTTACACGATACTTTATTAATGCATATTCAGAAAAATATTCATCCAGGTGTGCAACCTGTTTGCGATAACGGCCATCAACAGGTGAAATTGCAGTAAGGTTATTTAATTCCATTGAGTGATTACTTATTTACTAAATGACAATTGACTAATGACTATTCCTTTTCTTTGCACGCAAAATTAATTTAAACAATTGAAGAAGATTAAAGTTGGTGCAGTTAGTTATCTAAACACAAAACCTTTATTATACGGTATTGAGCATTCAGATGAATTAATGCAGGAAATTGAACTGGTAAAAGATTATCCTTCCAGAATAGCAAACCAGTTGCTTGACGGAGATATTGATGTTGGCCTTGTTCCGGTAACTGTAATACCGCAAATGAAAGTTCATTTTATTATTTCAGATTACTGTATTGGTGCAAATGGTGATGTGGCTTCGGTATGTTTATTCAGCGATGTTGAATTAAATAAAATTGAAAAGATATTACTCGATTATCAAAGCAAAACTTCTGTTGCATTGTGCAAAATATTGCTGAAAAATTATTGGGGAAAAAATATTGTTTTAGAAGATGCGAAACAGGATTTTGCGGAATATATCAAAGGAACAACTGGCGGTGTTTTAATTGGCGATCGTGCTTTGCAGCAAAGACAAAAATCAAAATATATTTATGATCTTGCCGGCGAATGGAAAGCATTTACAAAGCTTCCGTTTGTTTTTGCAGCATGGATCGCCAATAAAAAACTGCCAGGAGATTTTGTAAAATTGTTCAACCGAAAAAATGCAGAAGGCTTACATAATATAAATGCAGTTATAAAAGAAAATGAGTGCAGTTATTATGATTTAAAAACTTATTATACAAAAAATATTTCCTATAATTTGGATGAAGAAAAAAAGAAAGGCCTGCAACAATTTTTGGATTTATTACAAAAATTATAATCTGCCTTTTATTTTTGATTGGAATTTTACCATGCCACCAAAAAAACTGATACTGCTTTTTTTATTGTTGCAATGTGGTACTGCATTTTCTCAAAATAAAAATTTGCCTGATAGTTTAAGGCAACTTGTACTTGCTGCAAGGTATCATTCAGGATTTATTTTTGCACATAATACTTATGTTCAAAATACAAAAGGCGTGCATCCCAATGGTTTTGAAATTGAATATTCTCATCTGCGCAGCGATTCTGCCACTGTAACAAAATTTAAATGTTATCCGCGTACCGGTTTCAGTTTTACTTATGTAGATTATAATAAAGATTTGCTTGGTCGTGGTTACTCGCTAAGCTATTTTCTTGAACCCAATTACAGGCTTGGTAATAATTTAAAAATGAACCTGCGTGCTTCTGCTGGTTTATCCTATCTTACAAATCCATTCGATTCTGTAAAAAACCCAACCAACCAAAGTTATAGTGGCCATATAAATAGTTTTCTTCAATTGGGTTTAGGGCTATCATATCCTATAACCCATCATTTTGCAGTATATGCGATGGGCAATTTTTTTCATAATTCAAATGGCGGACTTAAACAGCCGAACAGCGGCGTGAATTATATAAATGCTTCAATAGGACTGCAGTATTATGCTTATGCTGCACATCTTCCGGTATATAAAAAAGAAAAAGATACTTCATGGAAACACCAGGGAATTCATTTTGATGCATCATTATATTACTCGCCAAAAGGTGGCTATAATGCAGACTCTTCAGCAAGCAGGAAATTTATAATTGGTGCATCAGCACAGGCTATAGAACAGGTGGGTAATCTTGATGCAATAACTCTGGCTGCAGAAATTTATTATGATGATGCGTTGCGCAGCCAGAAACAAACTTTTATTTACGATTCCTCATCAAACGTTTTGGCGGGTTTGTTGGTTGGTCACCAGTTTTTGTTGAACCGCTTTACTTTTACGCAGGAATTAGGGTTTTATATTTTCAAGAAAACAGACATGTATGATGCTCTTTACAGGGACAAAAAACTTTATCACACAACTTACCAGCGCTGGGGTTTGTATTATAATATAAAGAAGCATTGGTCGGTTGGTATTAATATGTTAGCGCATTATCAAATAGCTGACTTTATTGATGGGAGAGTGATTTACAGGATTAGATAAATTATCTGAACAAGTCTGCTGCAATTCCATCAGCAAATAACTTTCCTTTGTTTGTTAGAATTAGTGAACCATTGTTTCTTTCCATTAAATTTTGCTGAATAAATTTTTGCGCATCATTTATAATATCAGTAACAATTTCTTCTCCTGATATTTTTTTTAAATGATTTAATTCAATGCCTTCAATAGTGCGCAAGCCTGTCATTAAATACTCATTTATTTTTTGAGTTGAGGTGAGTTCCTCTTTTTCAAAAGGAATAATATTTTTTTGAATGTTTTGAATATATAAATTGTTGTTTGAAATATTCCATTGTCTTGATGCTCCATTATATGAATGTGCAGATGGGCCTAAGCCAAGATATGGTTTGCCTTGCCAATAACTGCTATTGTGTTTACTTCTAAAACCTGGTTTAGCAAAGTTTGATATCTCGTAATGCTCGTAACTTTTTTGCGCCGCCCATTGCATTAAAATTTCAAATTGCCTGCTTTGTTTTTCTGCATCAATATTTTCTTTTTTATTTGTTGCAATCATTTTTTGCAAAGCCGTATTTGGTTCAACGGTTAATGCATAACAGGAAAGATGCGGCACATTTAATTGCAAAGCAGTTTCAAGATTTTGCAACCAGTACTCATCAGTTAAATAAGGTGTTCCATAAATAAGATCAACAGAAATATTGTCAAAACCGTATTGAATGGCAAGCTTAATACTTTTATAGGCCTGTTGTGCATTATGCGCTCTGTTCATCCATTGCAGGTCATTATCAAAAAAACTTTGCACGCCAATACTTAAACGGTTTATGCCAACTCCTTTCCAGGCCAATAATTTTTCTGCATTAATATCATCAGGGTTTGCTTCCAGCGTAACTTCTGCATCAACATCAATTCTACATAAAGAATAAAGTTTATCCATCATAGATCGTAAATCGTCAATCGTTAATAATGATGGTGTTCCTCCGCCAAAATATATAGTTGAAATATTTTCATTGATATAACCGTTTCTTAATTCCGCTTCATGGCAAATAGCATTAATCATTTGCGGCAATAAATTTTGCGAAACCGAAAAATGAAAATTACAATAATGGCAGGCTTTTCTGCAAAATGGAATATGAATGTAAATGCCTGCCATTGAAATAAAGTTTTGTAATCTTGTTTGGTGCAAATGGCAAAATTAATTCAATACAATCTTTATGTTTTATTGCTTTTTACGTTTTGTATTTTGTTTAGTATTGTAGAAGCACAAACAAATTTCAGGCTTATTATTCACCCTGTTTTAACTGGTACAACAACTCCCGGCGATTTAAATCTTCAAAACAATTTTAGTGATAAAGCAAGCTGTATTCAATATGTAAACCGTTTGCCAAACCTGCTTGCAATAAAAGGTTATGCGGCTGCATCTGTTGATTCTGTTTGGGAAGATTCATCATCTGTTTCTATAAAACTTTTTATTGGTAATAAATATCAATGGCAAAAATTGTATGTAAGCGATTCAAATTATGCTTTGCTTAATTCACTTGGTTATAATACGAATAATTTCAGCAGCCAAAATTTTTCTCCTGCAGCACTTGAACAATTATATAATCAGGTATTGAATTATTACATCAACAATGGATATCCTTTTGCCAGTGTTTTTTTAGACAGCATCGAAGTAAATGGAAATAATATTACAGCACATCTTGCTATACAAAGCGGCGCTTTATATCATATTGATACAATAATTGTTGAAGGCGGTGCACATATTTCAAAATTTCTTTTGCAGCAATATTTGCAAATTCATGAACATGATATTTATCGTGAAGATGTATTGGATAATATCAACCGTCAATTGGCAACGCTTACCTATTTACAACAAAGCGAACCATGGAAAATTGAAATGCTGAATACGGGCGCAGCCTTGCATTTATATCTTCAGCCAACAAAAAATAACAGTATAAATGTTTTAGTTGGCTTGCTGCCACAAAACGATCAAACCGGTGGTAAATTATTATTTACCGGCGAAGCAACTGTAGGTTTGCGCAACTCATTCGGCAAAGGAGAAACGCTTGGGTTTAACTGGCAGCAAGTGCAACCTAAATCGCCGCAGTTAAATTTATCTTTTCAACAGCCTTATATTTTTCACTCTTTGTTTGGTATAAATTTTAATTTTCAGTTGTATAAACAAGATTCACTCTATCTGAATATAAATACACAAATTGGCATACAATACCAGTTAACGCAGCATCAATCAGGCGCAATTATTTTCCAGGCTGTTGCAAGTAATGTTTTAAATGTGGATACAAATGTTGTGAAAGCAACCAACATGTTGCCGGCGGTTGCAGACGTAAATTCTACCGGCATTGGAGTGCAATACAATTTTAATAACACAAATTACCGCTTTAACCCGCGGCGTGGAAATGAGTTTTTCTTTACGGGAAGTTTTGGCAAAAAAAATATCAAAAAGAATAATGCTATTACCCAAATAAAAGATCCGGATTTTAATGCAGATAATTTGTACGATTCTGTTAAGCTGCACAGTTACCAGTTGCGTTTACAAGCAAATGCTGCCAAATATTTTCCTTTGGGAAAACAGTCTGCATTCAAAATAGCGTTTAACGCAGGGTGGTACCAATCGCCAAATTATTTTCAGAATGAATTGTATAGAATTGGTGGTTTTAAATTATTGCGTGGATTTGATGAAGAAAGTATTTATGCGAACTATTATTCTGTTGAAACTGCCGAATACCGTTATTTGCTTGCAAAAAATTCGTGGTTTTATGGGTTTACAGATTTTGGTTGGGCGGGTTATAATGTGAATGAAATAAAATTCAGTCATACATATTTGGGCTTTGGCGTTGGGCTTTCATTAGAAACCAACACAGGCATTTTCGGTATTTCTTTAGCTGAAGGAAAACGTGATGATTCAAAACTAAATTTTCAACAATCAAAAATTCATCTGGGTTTTATAAGCTTGTTTTGATGGAGTGAAATTACATTTGCTGCTTTAGCAATTGAAATATCTATTTATCATACTATTTTTTTTACTGCTGCATAGTGTAATTTTTGCGCAGGATACAAATGCAATACATAAGCAAATTGACAGCACTGTTTCAAAACAAAAATTTCTTACACATAAAGATTCCGCTTACTTAGATTCAATAAAAAAAGTTCAGGATAATATTTTCCGGAAAGATTCTTCGCATAAAGATTCTGCAATTGTTGCTGTTGCGGCTCACGTTACTGATTCTTTAACAGATACGTTAAAGAATAAAGCTCTGCAGGTAAAAATTCAGCCGGTTAAAAAAACTGTACAAAAAAATAAGGTAGTTCATTTAATGCCGGGAGCAATAAGAAAGGATGCGAATTATGATATTGTTTTTTATATTTTAATCTCCCTGCTGTTTTTTTTAGGATTAATAAAAACATCTTTTCCAAAATATGTAAACAGTATTTTTTCGCTATCATTCCAGGCAACCTTCAGGCAAACGCAGACAAGAGAGCAAATGGCTCAAAACTTTTTCCCGGCATTTATGCTGAATATATTATTTGTTTTATGCGGCGGTTTATTCATTACACTATTTGCCAAATTTAATAATTGGACCAAACTTGAATTTTGGCAGTTGTTTATTTACTCTACCTTAATATTATTGCTTATATATCTTGTAAAATATATAGTGATAAGTTTTATAGGCTGGGTTTTTAATACTAAAGAAGCTGCTGCTGAATACAGGTTTGTAGTTTTTCTCATTAATAAATTATTAGCCATTCTGTTGCTGCCGCTTTTATTCTTAATTGCGTATGCAGATACCAGAGTAAAAAATATATCAATTACCATAGTTCTTTGCCTTGCATTTTTTTCATTGGCAATACGCTATCTTGTTTCATTATCGCGCATCCGTAAAAACCTGAGTATAACGGCATTCCACTTTTTTATATACCTTTGTGCAGTGGAAATAATGCCTTTGCTTATTATTTACAAATTATTTCTTCAAACCAGCAATAGATAAATTATATAAATCGGGCAGTACGCATGATTAATAACGGGGTTAAAACATCTACTGGTAAAAAAAAATCCGTGCAAATATTAATAACTCAGCCAAGGCCTGAAAGCGAGAAGTCGCCGTATTTTGAATTAGAAAGAAAATATCCCATCCAACTTACATTTCATCCTTTTATAAAATTGGAGCCAATACCCGCAAGAGAATTCAGGAAGCAAAAAATTGATCTGACTACTTTTTCAGCCATAATTTTTACCAGCAGGAATGCTATTGATCATTTTTTCAGAACGTGCGAAGAAATGAAGGTTTCTATAAGTCAGGATAACAAATATTTCTGCATTACAGAAGCAGTGGCTTTATATCTTCAGAAATTTATTTTGTACCGCAAGCGCAAAGTTTTTTATGGCGCTGACGGCACTAATAAAAGTATGTTTGACGTAATTAACAAGCATAAAGAGAATGAAAAGTTTTTATATGTGTGTAGTGAAAATCAGCAGGATAATGAAATAGTAAACTGGCTGAAAAATAACAACTGCGATTTTCAGCTTGCTTTTATGTACCGTTCTGTTAGTAATGATGTGCGCGTAGTAATGGATAACAGGGCATTTGATATTATATGTTTTTTTACACCAAGTGGTGTACGCAGTTTATTTGATAATTACCCGAAGTTTAATCAAAACGGCACTTTAATAGGCGCTTTTGGAAATAATACTGTTAAAGCCGTAGAAGAAGCAGGTTTATGTGTTGTGATTAAAGCACCTGCACCGCATAGCCCTAGTATGATTTCGGCATTGGATAATTATCTTGCAGCATCAAAAAAGAAATAAAAATTTTAATAAGCACTTATTAAAATCCCGTTATTGCGGGATTTTTTGCTTTAATAAATAAGGGTTGGTATATGATGAAACACCATAAATACACAAATAGTCTTATTAATGAAACAAGCCCTTATTTGTTGCAACATGCACATAATCCTGTAAACTGGCATGCATGGAATGATGAAGCATTACAAAGATCAAAAAAAGAAGATAAGCCAATTTTAGTAAGCATTGGTTATTCTGCCTGCCATTGGTGCCATGTAATGGAGCGCGAAAGTTTTGAAAACGAAGCAACGGCGCAGATAATGAATGAGCACTTTATCAACATAAAAATTGATAGAGAAGAAAGACCGGATATTGATCATATTTATATGGATGCCGTGCAGGCAATAACAGGCAGCGGCGGATGGCCCTTGAATGTTTTTTTAACGCCGGATCTTAAACCTTTTTTTGGTGGCACTTATTATCCGCCGGTTCGAGCTTTTAACCGCAGCAGTTGGACAGAAGTTTTGCTTGCTGTAGCGAAGGCATATAAAGAAAAAAAAGATGAAATAACAGAACAAGCAAATAATCTTACGCAACATTTAGTAAATGCCGGTAATATAAGTGCAGGCAAACATGCTGGTTTATTTAACCAGGAGCTTTTAGATACAATTGCTGAAACCTTAATAAAAAGTGCCGACAAAGAATGGGGTGGTTTTGGCCAGGCTCCAAAATTTCCGCAAACATTTTCCATTCTTTATTTACTCAGACATTATCATTTTACTGAGAATGCAGAATCATTAAAGGTCGCGATGCTGAGTTTAGATAAAATGATGATGGGCGGCATGTACGATCATCTTGGTGGAGGTTTTTGCCGTTACAGTACAGACAGACGCTGGCAAATTCCGCATTTTGAAAAAATGCTGTATGATAATGCTTTGCTGATTGATGTTTTTACAGAAGCTTTTCAACTTACAAAAAAAGAAGAATATGCAAATGTTGTAAATGAAACAATTGAATTTATTAAAAGAGAAGTGACTTCGCCTGAAGGCGGATTTTACAGCGCATTGGATGCAGACAGTGAAGAAGTTGAAGGCAAATATTACACATGGAGGAAAGAAGAAATTGACGAATTGCTCGGCGGGGCAAGTGATTTATTTTGTTTAGTTTATAATGTGTCAGAAGCTGGAAACTGGGAGCATACAAACATTTTATGGTTGCCCGAAATTTTAGAAACAATTGCCAAACAATCGGGAATAGGTAAAGATGAGTTAATAAAGCAGCTTAATGAGTCAAAAGAAATTTTGTTTAACGCAAGGCAAAAAAAAATAAGACCATCATTAGATAATAAAATTTTATTAAGCTGGAATGCCTTAATAATTATAAGTCTTTGTAAAGCTTATGCTGCTTTCGGTATTGAAGAATATTTACAACTGGCTCAAAAAAATATTGCTTTTATCGAACAAAATTTGTTTAATGAAAAAAAAGAATTATTGCATAGCTGGAATAAAGTTGCAAACAGGCAGCCGGCTTTTTTAGATGATTATGCTCTGCTTATACAGGCTTACATTTATTTACATCAGTCAACAGCCAATGCGGATTATTTATTAAAGGCAAAGTCTTTAGCAGAAGAAGCCATAGAGTTTTTTAGTGATGAACAAAACAGTTTTTTTTATTTTACGCCTAAAGCTCAGGAAGATGTCCTTATTCGTAAAACAGAAATATATGATGGCGCTACTCCTTCCGGAAATGCTGTTATGGCAACCAATTTAATAATTTTGTCGGTTTATTTTGATATTGCTGAATGGAAAAAACGATCAGAGCAGATGCTTTCTTACATAAGCAGGCTTGCAGAAAAATATCCTTCATCTTTTGGAGTATGGATATTGAATTTGCAACTGTTGATTTATGGCGTAAAAGAAATTGTAGTAATGGGCGATAATTATCATTCTTTATTAAAACAGGTTATTCACGAATATATTCCGCTTAAAATTGTGCAGGGTTTTGCAAACGAAAACAGCGAATGGCCATTACTTAAAGAAAAGATAATTGCATCAAACCAAACAAAAATTTACATTTGCGAAAACTATAGCTGTTTAAAACCAGCGGAAAGCTTTAAAGAATTTAAAAATCAGCTAACTAAACATTTTTAGCAAAAAACACTTCTCAACAAAATAATTCACAATAATGTGCGTTCATATCTCTTGCTTGAAGGGGGTGGATAAAACTAACAAGTGATATCTCAATCTTTAAAGCTTTACAAATAAATTTAAAATTTTGCCAGAAACAGGAAACGGATGAGAAACCAAAGCTTTTTAATATTATTTCTTACTGCTTTTATAATAATGGCAGTTAGTTGTAATAAATCAGGAAAATCAAAATCAGTTGTCGGCGACGGGCAATTGCATGGTGTAGCTCCGGCTTCCAAGAGTGGTATGGCAAGGCCATACGGTATGGTTTTCGTTCCGCCAGGCACATTTCACATGGGGCCAAGTGATGAAGATGTAAATTATAATTTTACTGCCCGCAATAAAGAAGTTTCAATTAGTGGTTTCTGGATGGATGCCACTGAAATAACCAATAATGAATACCGCCAGTTTGTATATTATGTTAGAGATTCACTGGCCGCCATTCGTTTGGGTTATATGAAAGCTGGTAAAGATGGCGATACAGCCATTGACTGGAAAAGAGCTTCTGTAATTAAATATGGCGATAGAAATACATTAGAAAAGCTGAACGATCTTATCCTTGCACCAGACAACAGGTTGTATGGTAAAATGGATATTGATCCTGATATGATGGTGTATAATATACAGGGATTCAATCTAAAAGAAGCAGCCAAACGTGAAAATGCAGGCAGGCCAAGAAAAGATTTTATTTATCGTTATGATCAAAAAATTTATCCTGATACATTATGCTGGATGAGGGATTTCTCTTATTCATATAATGAACCGATGACAAAAAGATATTTTGCGCATCCTTCTTATGGAGAATATCCTATTGTTGGTGTAAACTGGAAACAGGCAGTTGCTTTTTGCCATTGGCGCACACGCTACCTCAATTCTTATCTTGAAAAAACAAAAAAGGCGCCGGAAAGCGATTTCCGTTTGCCTACTGAAGCAGAATGGGAATATGCTGCGAGAGGCGGCCGTTCACAATCAATGTTTCCCTGGGGTAATTATTATTTAAGAAATAAAAAAGGTTGCCTGCTGGCAAACTTTAAGCCCGGCAGAGGCAACTATCCTGAAGATGGCGGATTTTATACTGTAAGAGCAGATAGTTACTGGCCTAATGATTATGGTTTATATAATATGGCAGGCAATGTTTCAGAATGGACTTCGTCTTTATTTTATGAAGGAGCTTATAACTTTCAGCATGATATGAACCCGGATATTCAATGGAATGCATTGGATACCGATCCCCCGCGTATGAAACGTAAAGTAGTAAGAGGAGGAAGCTGGAAAGATGTTGGTTACTTTTTACAAACCAGCACCCGCCAGTATGAATATCAGGATACAACAAAATCCTATATTGGATTTCGTTGTGTGATTGATCTTCCATCTCAGTATAAGCACAAATAATCTTTTTATTTTTAAAAACAATATCCTTACAACCATCAAAATTTTAAAATTATGGCAGCAGCAATTCCTCCAAAAGTTAGCAGAGTAGTTGACATTTTCGTATCCATCGCAGCAGCAGTTGTTATCTGGGGCGCATTACAAAAATTATTACATACCCCTACAGCAGATTTATTTTTAAAGGTAGGCCTGGGAACTGAGGCCGCAGTTTTTCTTGTATATGGATTGTTATATCTCTATTACCCGGCAATTGATGATCACCAGGTAAAACTTGCAGGTGCAGCAGCTGCAGTGCCTCAAGGCAACCCGGCTTTAAAATCTATGGAAAAAATGCTGGAAGACGCAGATATTAATCCGGTAAATTTGGGCAAGCTTAGTGCAGGGTTTCAAAAACTTGGCACTACAGTTGAAAAAATGAGTGAAATAAGTGATGTAGTAAAAGCTACCGGCGACTATACCCAAAAAACAAAAGAAGCAGCACAGGCTCTCGACGCAATAAAAGATGCTTATTCAAATGCAGCAACTTCTGCCACTTCATTCAACAATTCTTCTGACGCTGCATCTGCAGGTGCGAAAGTATTTCACGAGCAGATACAGGTTCTAACTAAAAATCTTTCTTCTTTAAATACTATTTACGAATTGGAATTGCAGGAAAGCAATAATCATTTAAAATCATTGAACCAATTTTATGGTAAGCTTAACGAAGCATCTGCTGCCATGAATACAACGGCAAGTGATGCCGTAAAAGCTAAAGAGCAGATTATAGCACTTGCAAGTAATCTTGGTAAGCTGAATAATATTTATGGAAACATGATCAGCGCCATGCAGGGTGGCAGATCATAATAGAATAACTTTATTGAAATCATTTAAAATATAATCCGTAAAGTAATACAGATTTAATTATGGCATTACCTAAAGAGCCGCGGCAAAAAATGATCAACCTGATGTATCTGGTGCTTACAGCATTACTGGCACTAAATGTATCAGCTGAAATTTTAAATGCCTTTAAAACTGTGAATAGCAGTTTAACTGCAGCAAGCAGTACGTTAGATAAAAAAAATACAAGCATATTCTCTTCATTTAAAGCAGCGCTAGACGATGCAAGCACACATGACAGGGCTGCAAAATGGGAGCCAAATGCGCTAAAAGCCCGATCATTAGCAACTGAAATGGTAACATATATTGATGGTCTTAAAACAAGGGTAATTTACGCAGCTGACTATAATCCTAAAGACAGTAGTTATAAAGAAGATGATCTTGAGGCGCCTACAAGAATTATGACTGATCCTGGAAAGGCCGGTGATTCGCTAAGAAACATGTTGGGAAGCTACAAGGCAGCGTTATTAAATTTAGTAGACCCATCTGTAAGGCAACAATTTAGTATTTCTTTGCCAATTGATACTTCTGTTATAAAAACAAATAATAAAGCAAATAAAAATGATTGGTCAGCTTCATATTTTTATATGACACCTGCTGTTGCAGCACTAACTATTTTAAGCAAGTTTGAAAATGATGTAAAAAATAGTGAAGCTATGGTTGTTGATTATTGTTATCAACAGGTGGGAGCGGTAGAAAAAGTGTTCAATGCTTATCAGCCTTTAGTTGGTCAGAGTTCTAATTATTTAATGCCTGGTCAGGAACTTACTATCACCGCTGGCATAGGTGCTTATAATGCAGAATCAAAGCCTGTAGTTACTATCGATGGGGCCTCAGTTCCTATCAATGCAAATGGTGTTGCGGAATACAAAATGACTGCAGGCGGTACAGGCTCTTACACCAAGAACGTTGTGATTTCTTATTTTGATCAATCCACCGGCAAACAAGCACAACAAAGCTTTCCTTTAACTTATGCAGTTGGTTCGCCAACCGGCGCCAGCGTAAGTGCTGATGCGGTAAAAGTTTTTTATGTGGGTTTAGATAATCCTATAAGTGTAAGTGGGGGAAGTGTAGGTGATGAAAAAGTAGTTGTGAACATGACAAATGGCAATCTTACAAAAACAGCTCCTGGAAAATATACGGTGCATCCAGGCAAAGCCGGCACACCTGCAGTTGTAACTGTAGTTGCTGATGGCAAGCCAAGCACGTTTGAATTCAAAGTAAAAGATGTTCCGGATCCTGTGGCTAAAGTTGGTGTAAACAAGGGCGGCCGTATGAAGGTAAATGATTTTAAAGGGCAATTTGGAGTGCGTGCAGATCTTGAAAATTTTGTGTTTGAAGGTGTGAAGTTTACTGTTACCGGTTATACTGTTGTACTAACAGGTGCAGGTTTCCCGCAGTTACAGTTCAGGCAGGTTAAAGGCGCTTCTTTTGATCCTGTTCGTGACCTTATTGAAAAAGCAAAGCCAGGCACAACGGTTACTTTAGATGAAATTGATGCTGCTGGTCCTGGTGGAACAAGAAGATTGCCGCCTATAGTTTATAATTTGTACTAATAAAATATTGATATGCGTTTTAAATATTTTCTATTTATTGTTGCTGCAGCATTTTCATTAAATGCCTTAATGCAGGTAAATGCACAACAGCGCCCTGTGAAAAAAAGGCCGACATCTGCTTATGGCGGTACAACTACCCAACAAACAACACAACAGCAAAAGAAAAGTACCACATACGGAAATGATACTACGGGAAATCCCAATGCTTCTTCTTATAACAATACCGGTAATACATCAACAGCAGTTGATACAACATTGCCTATAACTTTCATTAAAGCAACGGGTAATGGTTTGCTTGATAGCACAAAAATGTCCTTGCGTAATGATGGGGCAGTAGAAAAGAATCTTGTAAAAGACAGAACACCGCTTGCTTATGAAGACATTCGTGAAGATGATGCGGTGTTTATGGTAAGAGTATGGAGAGAAATAGATGCGCGGGAAAAAATGAATCTTGGTTTTAGGTATGCAGCCGTGGAAGATAATGGAGGGCAGCGTTTTATTTCTATTCTTTTAAAAGCTATAAAAGATGGAGATGTTACAGCATTTAGCGGTGATGATGACAGATTTACAACGCCTATAACTGCAGATGACGCTATGAACGCTTTTGGTGGTGGGTTTGATACTGTAAAAGTATATGACGCAGATGGAAATGTAAACGGCTACCAGGTGCGTGCCACAGCCACAGACCCTGATTCTATTTATAAATTTCAACTTAAAGAAGAATGGATATTTGATAAAGAAAGCAGCCGCCTGTTCGTACGCATTATAGGCATTGCGCCCGTAATACCTTATAAGCTTTCAACAGGTGATATTGTTGCCAATAGTGAAAGACCTGTTTGGTGGGTCTATTATCCTGACCTGCGCCCCATACTTGCAAAATATGAAGTCTACAATCCTAAAAACATTGGTGCTCAAATGACGTGGGAAGAACTTTTTGAAAGCCGGATGTTCAGCAGTTATATTGTAAAATCAACCTTAGATAATCCCTACGATATACCGCTTTCCACTGTATATCCAAACAACACTTTATTCCGCTTGCTGGAAGGTGAAAAAATTAAAGACAAAATTTTTAATTACGAGCAATCTCTCTGGAGTTATTAATAGATGTTATAATTATTAAAAATTGATTGTAAAAAACTTGCAATAACTAAAGTTGTTGCATACATTTGTAATGGTTTTTCATAGGATATTGGATTTTAAAACGGGGCAGGATTTTCATCCAGGCCCCCTTTTTTTTTAAAGTAGTTTACCACCATTTCAGCCCTTGATTTTCCAATAATAATTTGTAATTCTTCCAATGAAAGTTCTTTAATTTTTTTTACTGATTTAAATTGCTGCAGTAACTGCGTTGCAGTTTTTTCTCCGATGCCCTGTATGTTTTCCAACTCATTTTTAAAAGTGCCTTTAGAGCGTTTATTGCGATGGAATGTAATGCCGAAACGATGTACTTCATCGCGTATTCTTCTTATTAAATTAAGTCCTTCACTATTCCATGAAAGTTTGATTGATTCTTTATCATTCGGAAAAAATATTTCTTCTTCATTTTTTGCAAGTCCAATTACTGTAAGCTTGCCTTCAAGATTTAATTCATTTATGCTTTCCATAGCAGCACTTAACTGCCCTTTGCCGCCATCAATTATTATTAGTTGCGGTAATGGTTGCTCTTCATTTATCAATCGTTTATATCTTCTGTAAACAACTTCTTTCATCGTTGCAAAATCATTAATGCCGATAACTGTTTTTACATTAAAATGCCTGTAATCTTTTTTACTTGGCAGGCTGTTTTTAAAGCAAACCATTGCAGAAACAGGATAACTGCCCTGGAAGTTTGAGTTATCAAAACATTCAATATTAGCCGGTAATTCTTTTAAGCCAAGTTGTTGCCGAAGCTCATGCAAAACTTTATGCTGCGCTTCATTGCTTTGTTCAAGGTGCAGCATCTTTTGCCTTTTTAATTCTTCTTTAAAGTGATGCACATTTTTTTGAGACAATTCAATAAGCTTTAATTTATCTCCGCCTTTTGGAACCGTAACGTCTATTTCATTTTCAGGATAATCAATTAAAAAAGGAACAACAATTTCTTTGGCTGTGCTGTTAAAACTTTCTCTTAATTGCGCAACAGCAAAAATCAAAATGTCAGCTTCACTTTCTTCAAGGTTGGTTTGTAATTCTACCGTGTGTGTTTGAATAATAGTTCCGTTTTCAACCATTAAATAATTTACAAAAGCAACATCACCTTCTTTTACAATTGTGAAAACATCAATATTATTCAAATGCTTGCTTACTATAACTGAACGCGACTGGTATTGTTCAAGATGATTGATTTTTTTTCGGGTGAATTCTGCTTTTTCAAAATCAAGTTTTGATGAATATTCATTCATCAAAGTTTTATAAGCAGCAATTATTGGTGAAAGATTTCCTTTCAGCATTTGCCTTACCTGCATTAATCCATTTGTATAATCTTCTGCAGATTGAAAAGCCTCGCATGGTCCTTTGCAATTGCCCAAATGATATTCAAGGCAAACTTTAAATTTTTTTCTTACTATATTTTGCTCAGTAAGATTAAGCTTGCAGGTGCGCAACGGAATATACTGGCGGATAAAACTAATAAGCTCTCTTACTTTTCCGGCTGATGTGAATGGGCCAAGATATTCAGAGCCATCATTTATTTTTTTGCGTGTAAGAAAAATGCGGGGAAAAGGTTCTTTTTTTATAATAATATAAGGATATGATTTATCATCTTTCAGGTTAATATTAAAACGCGGCTGAAATTCTTTGATCAAAGAATTTTCCAGTAAAAAAGCGTCCTGCTCAGAATTTACGATAGTGAATTCTATATGATGAATGCGGTTAACAAGTTCATGTGTTTTGTACCCGGTAAAAGTTTTTGAAAAATAAGAGCTTACTCTTTTCCTGATGTTTTTTGCTTTTCCCACATACAACAATTCATTCAAGCTATCATAATATTTATAAATGCCAGGTTGATTTGGAATGGAACCGGAAATAGCCTGGAATTCAGCTAACGTCATGCCTGCAAAAATAATTCAGTATTAAGGTTTGATTGAGAAAGAAAAATATAAAGTGTTGCAGTTATTACTATTTCAGTTGTTTTACAACGCCAATTTTTAAACCGTAATTAAAAAGATACTCTCTGTTTGGATATTTATCAACAAGAGAAGGCAACATTTGATAACGCAGTTGGGGGCCTAACTGCCAGCGGTAGCTTCCGGAAGTGTAGCCTAAAAATGTTTCTGCATTTGCATTCACATTCCAATTGCGCACGTAAGCAGATCCATCAGTATAATTTTTATAATTGGAAGAAATAATTAACGGTTGTTTATCGAATGTATAAGTTGGCTGAACAGAAGCGCCCACACCCCAACTTAATCTTCCGTTGCCTAAAACTTTCCATTCTATACCCAGTGGCATTGATAGTTGATAATAACGGTTTTTAATAGTAAGCGGGTCATTGCCTGGTGTGCTTCGTAAACTTGATATTGCGTTTACAGTGCTTGCATATTCACCTTCATTAAGTGTTACGGAAGCAGTTTCATCTTTATGCAAAAAAGCATCAATCTTATACTGGCTTATATTAAACTGGAAGCCGCCGGTAAGTGAAAACCTTTTATTCAATTTATAACCAAGTGCTAAACCTGTTTCATAACCTAAAGCCGGGCTTTGGTTTATTGCTTTTGAAGGATCAATACTATAATCAGATTCTAATGCAGCACCAGAATTTTTATTGTCATTTACAGGCTTGTTTTTCTCATTAAGCCTGCGATAACTTATAGAAGGCGCTATATAGAATCTAAAATCAAAACGCGATGAATTTTTTCCAAGCTGGTCTAAAGAGGGTAATAAATCTTTATGTTCAGGCGGAACGTTCAAATTAAAATCAACATAATTAAAATCACTATTTCTTGGCGAAAAGAATGCAACACCGCCTTTTGAATAGTGAACAGGTTCTGTATTTAAAATGCTTCTTAATCTTGATGTTATATCAAACAAATAATTATCAATATTTCTAAATGATGACGAGGCATTATCTGGTACTGCAATTAATGTATTTATATTGTTGTTTGTGCTATTTTTTAATGAAGATACATCGGCTATGCCAGATACATTTTGAGAATAATCCATAGATGAACCGGCAACATTTGAAATAACATTTGTATTAGATAGCTGCAAGGCAACAGCTTCATCAATTTTAATTTTTTCAACCGCTGCTATTATGGTACGTGAGGTTAACTGGTCAATTGCATAACTATTATCAACTGCTGGTTCATTACTTTTTACTTCATCATTTATTTTTGATGGTGTAATGTTTGCCGGGCTTTGTAAAGAATAAACAAAGTTTGGCGTTACAGAATCTGGTACAGGCTTATTAAGTATAGTGCCAACAACCAAAGCTGAAATTATTAAAACAGTAAACACAGAAAGCGCCGGCCATTTTTTAGGTGCATGAATCTCACCGCGTATATTTTTCCATACACGATCTGATGGATACATCCTGTGCTCGCTTACATGCTGCTGGAGATATTCTTCGAATTCATCTGTATGATTGGAATCGTGCATGGTGCTTGTTCAATAAACTATTTAAATGCTGCGGTAAGATTATAGGCCTCGCTTGGCTTATCAATTATTTTCTTTTTAACCAATATAGTTTCAAGCATAGTTTTAGCTCTTGTACATTGGCTGCGGCTTGTGCTTTCTTCTATGTCCAGCATTTGCGAAATTTCTTTGTGGCTGTATCCTTCAATTGCGTAAAGATTCAGCACGGTTCTGTATCCTACCGGCAATAACCGTATGCACTCAATTACCTGTCTTGCCAACATCAAAGAAGGAATTGTTTCTTCCTTCACCTGCACATCTGTTACATATGCTAAGTCAAGGCTTTCGCTGAACTTTTTATACTTCTTAAGAAAATTAATACAGGTATGTACAATTATTCTTCTTACCCAGCCTTCGAAAGAACCAGAGTTGCGGAAAGAACCCATTTGAGTAAATACTCTTATAAATCCTTCCTGCAGCATATCTTCAGCATCTTCACGGTTTTGTGCGAAACGGTAACACACTGACAGCATTTTTGGGCTGTATCTATTATACAGTTCCCGTTGTGCTACAGGGTCGTTGTTAAGACAGCCGGTTAAGATGGCTTGTTCGGTCATGCGAGGTAATTAGTTAATTACCCACCAAGGTAGACAAATTTTAAATGCAAATTGCTGCAAATCAAAAAACTTTGTGCAAGCCCGGTGGTTGTTGATAAAAGAATCTTATATCAATTTAGAACTTTTTTAGCGTCTGATTTTAAATACAAAACTTAAAAAAATTTATGCCGGTTGCTTTGCCGCAGCATATTTTCTTTCCCCTATTTGCTGGCGCCACATAGCATAGTAGAGGCCTTTTTCATCAAGCAGTTCATAATGCGTTCCTGTTTCTACAATTCTTCCTTTTTCCAAAACATAAATTCTGTCTGCATGCATTATAGTGCTAAGCCTGTGTGCAATTAAAACAGTTATCTGTTCTTTCATTTCAGATATCTGTTTTATGGTTGATGTTATTTCTTCTTCTGTTATTGAATCAAGTGATGAAGTTGCTTCATCAAATATCAATAAATGCGGATGCCTTAATAAAGAACGTGCAATGCTCAATCTTTGTTTTTCACCTCCGCTTAATTTTAATCCGCCTTCACCAATTACTGTATTAATTCCTTTATCTGCACGCTCTAATATATTCTGGGAACTTGATTTATATAAAGCATCCAATAATTCTTCTTCTGTTGCGGCTGGATTTACAAATAGCAAATTTTCTTTTATAGTGCCTGCAAATAATTGTGTATCCTGCGTTACAAAACCAATTTGTGTTCTTACATCTTCAAGCGCAATATCATTACTGTCAACATCATTATAATATACATTTCCGTTTTGCGGATGATATAAACCAACAAGCATTTTTACCAGCGTACTTTTACCTGCGCCTGACGGGCCGACGAATGCTATAGTTTCACCTTTTTCTACCTCAAAAGAAATATTGTCAAGCGCTTTATATTGTGCAGTTTGATGCTTGAATGAAACCTGATCAAAACTTAATTGATAAATATTACCAATATGCGTTGGCAGTGCAGGAGTTTTTTCAGCAGGTCTTTTCATTACATTATCAAAATTTATCAGTGATGCTTCAGCTTCGCGATAAGCCATAATAATATTTCCTATTTCCTGTAATGGACCAAAAATGAAAAACGAATAAAATGTAAGCGTCATTACCTGGCCGGCAGTAAGCTGTCCTCTGAAAACAAGCCATGCTAATGTGAACATTATAACCTGTCTTAAAAAGTTTACAAATGTGCCTTGTATAAAACTTAATGTTCTTATGCTTTTTACTTTGCGCAATTCAAGCCCAAGAATTTTATATGTATTGTTGTTTAACCTGTCAACCTCCTGGTTGGTTAAACCAAGACTTTTTACCAACTCAATATTGCGTAAAGATTCAGTTGTAGAACCTGCTAAAGCATTTGTTTCTTTTACTATATTTTTTTGAATAACTTTTATTTTCTTGCTTAAAAAACTTGTTAGCCATGCAAGCGCGGCAATGCCAATGGTATAAATGGGCATGATTGACCAATGCAAACTGAAGGCATAAATGCTTACAAAAACAACACCTATAAATATGGCGAATAAAACATTGATGAATGAAATAATAAACTTCTCACTGTCTGCTCTAACCTTTGATAAAATAGAAAGTGTTTCGCCGCTGCGCTGATCTTCAAAATCCTGATAAGGCAACAGCATGGAGTGCTTTAATCCATCAGTAAAAATTTTAGCGCCAAATTTTTGAACAATAACATTGGTGAAATAATCCTGGAATGCTTTTGCAATTCTTGATACCATTGCAACGCCAATAAAAATTCCTAAGAAACCTAACACTCCCCAGATAAATTCATGGGTTGTTCTTGTTGCATCTTTAATAAAAATTTTGTGCGCATCAAAGTGACCAATGTCAAACGGATGTGTTAGAAATTTATCAAAGAATCTTCCAAAATAATAGGGATCAAGCATAGAAAAACTTTGGTTGATGGCAGCAAGAAGTAGCGCTAAACCAACCAGCCATTTATATGGCTTTAAGTAATGAAGCAAAATTTTCATTAAATAATTTTTATATTATAAGTTTCGATGTTAGTTATTAAAGATCCGAAAAATTAAACAGTGTTTTTTTGTTGTTTGAATTGATTCCAATCCATGTTTCACTTTACTACATCAATGCAATATCCAGCACTTGCTGCATGTTTTTTACATAATGAAATTCTACACCTTTTATAAAACTGCTGTCAATTTCTTTTACATCTTTTTCGTTCAATGCGCACATTAATATTTCTCTTAGCCCGGAACGTTTTGCGGCCAACACTTTTTCTTTTATTCCGCCAACAGGCAGTACCTGGCCGCGCAAAGTAATCTCACCTGTCATTGCCAGGTACGGTTTTATTTTTCTTCCTGTAAATGCAGATGCGAGTGAACTCATCATAGTTACACCTGCGCTTGGTCCATCTTTCGGTACAGCACCTTCGGGCACATGCACATGAATATTTTTTTTGCTGAAGATGGAAGGATCAATACCATATTTTTTTGCATTTGCCTGCAGGTAACTTAAGGCTGTTGAAGCACTTTCCTTCATTACATTACCAAGATTTCCTGTAAGCTTTAATTCACCCTTGCCTTCGCTTAAAATAGTTTCAATAAAAAGAATATCGCCTCCAACATACGTCCATGCAAGGCCAACAGCAACACCAGGAATATTTGCAGTTTTGTATATTTCGTTACTGTACCTCTGTGTACCTAAAATTTTTTCTACATCCTGCAAAGAAATAGTTGGTGCAATTTTATTACGTGTTGAATATTCTTTTGCTTTATAACGCATGATTGATGCAAGCTGTCTGTCCAACTCACGCACGCCGCTTTCACGCGTATAGCTTTCAATAATTTTTTGTAAAACCTTATCGCTGATTTTTAGCTTTAGTTTATCTAAGCCATGCGCTTCTTTTTGTTTTGGAATAAGATGCCGCTGTGCTATTTGAATCTTTTCTTCAACAGCATAACCGCTCAGATCAATTATTTCCAAACGGTCGCGCAACGCAGGCTGTATATTCTGAACATTATTCGCTGTCGCTATAAAAAGCACTTTACTTAAATCATATTCAAGCTCTAAATAGTTATCATAAAAAGTATGATTTTGTTCAGGATCCAATACTTCAAGCAAAGCAGATGAAGGATCGCCACGAAAATCAGCGCCCACTTTATCTATTTCATCCAACACCATTAAAGGATTGGATGATTTTATTTTTCTAATGTTTTGAACAATGCGGCCCGGCATTGCACCAATATAGGTTTTACGATGACCGCGTATTTCGCTTTCATCGTGCAAACCACCTAAACTTACGCGCACATATTTTCTGCCAATGGCATGCGCAATGCTTCTGCCCAACGATGTTTTGCCAATTCCTGGTGCGCCTGTAAAGCACAAAATTGGACTTTTCATATCGCCTTTTAATTTTAAAACGGCGATGTATTCAAGAATGCGTTCTTTAATTTTTTTCATGCCGTAATGATCAGCATCTAAAATTTTAGAAGCATGTTTCAGATCATAATTATCTTTTGTGTATTCATTCCATGGAAGGTCAAGCAGCAGATCGAGATGATTATAAATAACAGAATAATCCGGCGTTGTTGGGTGCATTCTTTCCAACTTTGCAATACTGCTTTTAAACATTTCCTTCGCAGCCTCAGACCATTTTTTTGCTTCACCTTTTTTTCTCAACTCTGCAACCTCACGTTCATTGGTATCGCCACCTAATTCATCTTTAATGCTTTTTAATTGCTGCTGTAAAAAATATTCACGTTGCTGTTTATCTATTTCAGTACGCGTTTTTGTGGTTACTTTATTTTTCAGCTCTGCGAATTGCAATTCTTTTTGCAAAAGTTCAATTAATTTTTCTGCACGCAGTTTTAGATCATTAATTTCAAGCAGGCATTGTTTTTCGTTTACATCGCTGTTTAAATTACTGCTTACAAAATTTATAAGAAAAGAAGGGCTTTCAATATTTTTTAAAATGATGGAAGCTTCCGCCGGCATGTTCGGCGATATCTGTATGATCTGGGCAGCAAGGTCTTTTATAGAGCCTGTATGTGCATCAAAAGTTTCTTCCGTTGAAACGTCATCATCATTTAATACTGTAATGCTGGCAGTATAATAAGGGTCTGATTGTATAATGCTGTTTACATTAAATCTTTTTTTTCCCTGTATGATAATCGTTGTGCCGCCATCAGGCATTTTAATCAACTTTACAATTTTGGCAACTGTTCCAACATTGCAAAGATCTATGGGTTCAGGTTCTTCTACATTAGCATCTTTTTGTGAAAGAACGCCTATAAGTTTATCCTTTTTATAGGCTTCGTTTACGGCTTTAATGCTTTTGTCCCGTCCAACTGTTATTGGCAAAACAACACCTGGAAAAAGTACGGTGTTTCTCAAAGGCAATAATGGCAGTGTATCCGGAATAACAAGATTTTTATCCTGTTCATCATTTTCATTAAGTGGTATAATAGGTAAGAAGTCCGCATCTTCATCACCAAGCATAAACTTGTTCATCTTCATAAGATCCTTTTCAAAGTCAGTTTGTCACCAATTATTAATAAATGCTAAAATTTAAAGCGAAGGTAAAAAGGTTCAATTAAAATGCCAGACAGGAAAACTGGCGGGATTGTCACTAATTTCAGCTACTAACCTGAAAATTTCAGTTCCTTTATCAGAAATTTCGACGTTCCTGGTAATTTTAAAGCTCTTTTTATAACCCTTCATACACAATAGCAGCACCTTGTCCAACGCCTACACACATAGTTGCCAATCCGTACTTTAAATTTTGTCTTTTCATTTCATGCAATAACGTAGCAGAAATTCTTGATCCGCTGCAACCCAAAGGATGACCTATTGCAATTGATCCTCCGTTTACGTTTATCTTATTTATATCTAAACCCAGTTCATTAATGCATGCCAGCGATTGTGCTGCAAACGCTTCATTTAATTCAATCAAATCTAAATCGCCAACATTTAAACCAGCTCTTATTAATGCTTTTTGTGTGGCAGGCACAGGTCCAATGCCCATTATAGATGGATCAACACCTGCTACAGCCATACTTTTAATTTTAGCCAATGGTTCTAAATTAAAAAGTTTTACCGCTTCCTCACTTGCCAGTAATAAAGCAGCAGCGCCATCATTTATACCTGAGGAATTGCCTGCTGTTACAGTTCCTTCTTTTGCAAACGCGGGTTTTAATGCAGCTAATTTTTCAAGCGATGTTTGGCGCGGATGTTCATCTTCGGAAAACCAGGTTATAAGTCTGTCGTGTATCATTTCAACAGCAACAATTTCATCTTCCCATTTGTTTTCAGCGAGTGCTGCAAAATATTTTTGTTGTGACGCAAATGCGAATTCATCCTGCTGTTCACGGCTTATATTGAAACGCTTTGCAACATTTTCCGCAGTTTCACCCATTGAAAAAGGATAATACATTTCAGCCAAAACTTTATTAGTAAAGCGCCAGCCTATTGTTGAATCATAAATTTCTGCTTTGCGATTGAATGCACCTTCACTTTTTGCCATAACAAAAGGTGCTCTTGTCATGCTTTCTGTTCCACCTGCTATATACAACATTCCTTCGCCACACATAATTGCACGTGCCGCATCCATAATAGATTGAAGCCCGCTTGCACATAAACGATTTACAGTGCAGCCGGCAACAGTTACGGGCAAACCTGCAATCAATGCAGCCATTCTTGCAACATTACGGTTGTCTTCACCGGCCTGGTTTGCATCTCCTGCAATTACATCTTCAATTGCATTTACATCAACAGGGTTGCGGTTTAATAAAGCTGTAATTACATGCGCCAACAAATCATCAGGCCTTATAGAACTTAATCTTCCGCCATATTTTCCAACAGGTGTTCTTACTGCATCAATTATATAACAATCATTCATTGTAGAATATAGTTAAAGTTCATGGCTCATAGTTTTGAGCGGATGCAAATATAATTGTGTTTAAACTATGCGTTTTTTATCCGATTCCTGATATTAAATTTTTGTAACGATGCGGCTGCTTAATTTTATTGCTTCAACTTTTTCATACGAAGTGATGATATTGTTTAATAATACGCTCGGGAAATCGTTATAACTTAAATTACATTCAATGAAAGCTTTGTTGTATTTGTTTATGTGTGGTGCAATTATTTCCTGTAAAAAAGAAATAGATAATAATGGTGACAACAACGGAGGTGGTAACGATACCATTCCTGTTATTATCACTCCAACAGATCCAACGGTTGCAAATTCTATTGGTTTTTTTATGAATGACTGGCAGCCGAAAAACTTTATTGCGCCCTCATATAAAGACACAACAATACCTTCATCTGCCAACATTACTGTGACGGTTGATGCTTCAACCGTTGTTACAAAAATTTCTCCCTGTTTGTTTGGAAACAATGTAAATCCTTACATGACGCAAATGGTAACAGAGCCAACGCTACTCACACATATTACTGATCTTCATCCAAAAATTTTACGTTTTCCCGGCGGTAATTTAAGCAGCCTTTATTTCTGGAATGCTGCTCCCGGCAATCCGCCTGCTGACGCGCCTTCAAAATTATTAGATGCAAATGGTAATCAAATTGATCCCGGTTATTGGTATGGAAATAATACGGATAGCTGGACCATTTCTCTGGATAATTATTACAACATGTTGCAGCAAACAAACAGTGAGGGAATTATTACTGTGAATTATGCTTATGCAAGATATTCTACTGCTGCTGATCCTGTTGCTGCTGCAGCACATCTTGCTGCCGATTGGGTAAGATATGATAATGGACACACCAAATATTGGGAGATTGGCAATGAAAGCAATGGTACATGGCAGGCCGGTTACCGCATTGACGTTTCGCAGAATAAAGATGGCCAGCCAGTAGTTATAACCGGTGATTTATATGGCAAACATTTTAAAGTATTTGAAGATTCTATGCGTGCTGCGGCAACTGAAATTGGTAAAACAATTTATATCGGTGCACAACTGCTTGATGCGCCTCCGCAATCATGGTCAACACCAACAGACATGAGTTGGAATCAAGGTGTGTTTGGTGAGGCCGGCAACAGCACAGATTTTTATATTGTGCATGATTACTTTACACCTTACCTGCAAAATTCTTCTGCCTATGAAATTCTTGCCACCGCTACTGATGTCACCAGATCTGTTATGGATTATCTCAATCAAAGTATAACATCATCAGGCGTTACACCAAAACCGATTGCCTTAACCGAGTGGAATATTTTTGCTGAAGGTTCTATGCAAATGGTGTCAAACGTTGCGGGAATGCATGCGGTAATGGTGCTGGGCGAACTGATGAAAAATAAATTTGGAATGGCAAGCCGCTGGGATTTGGCGAATGGTTGGGACAATGGGAACGATCATGGCTTATTCAGTAATGGTGATGAACCCGGCGTAGCTAAGTGGAATCCGCGGCCGGCTTTTTATTACATGTATTTCTTTCAAAAACTTTTGGGCGACCGGTTTATTAATTCAACTGTAACCGGCACCTATTCCATAAGCACTTATGCTTCCACATACAGTTCAGGAGAAATAAGCCTGGCGCTGGTAAATACAGCTTCATCTGCACAAACAATAAAACTTGCTTTCAAAAATTTTAATGCAGGCAACCGCTTTTACTGGTATACTTTAGTTGGCGGAACTGATAATAATGGATTCTCAAGAAAAGTAATTATAAACGGGCAAGGGCCTTCAGGTGTTGCAGGCGGTCCTGATAATTACGCAAACTTAAAGGCATATTCTTCAACTACAGCAAAAGGCATTGAATTAACATTGCCTCCAATGAGTGTTGTATGTATGGCGGTTGATAAGAAATGATTTTATGTAATCATCTGCAATTCTTTATGGTATCGTCCCTTGTGTCACTCCCTTGTACTTCATATTTCATGGCAGCATTCGTTTCTTAACAAGCTCTTGTTACAACTTAAAAAAATAAAGACCTGCGGCAACTTATCTTTGCGCAATGATCTCCGCGCAGCAAACAAATATTAGAAATTTAAGTCTTGATGAATTGCAAAATTATTTTGCTGAAATTGATGAGAAAAAATTCCGCGCAAAACAGGTGTATGAATGGCTTTGGCAAAAACATGCAGGCAGTTTTGATGCGATGACAAATCTTAGTAAAGAACTGCGGTTAAAGTTAGCTGAGTATTTTTCTTTACCTGCCTTAACCATCAACACAACACAATACAGCGCAGATGGCACTATAAAAACCCGCTTTAAAACTTTCGATAATCATTTTGTAGAAGGTGTTTTAATTCCAACAGAAGACAGGAAAACGGCTTGCGTTTCATCACAGATCGGCTGTAGCTTGAATTGTTCTTTTTGTGCCACCGGGAAAATGGAGCGTGAACGTAACCTGACCTTTGATGAGATATACGACCAGGTGGCATTGATAAATAAAGAAACAGAAAGAATTTATAATAAGCGCTTATCGAATATTGTATTCATGGGCATGGGCGAACCTTTGCTCAATTATAATAATGTGCTGAAAGCAATTGAAAAAATTTCTGCTGAAGATGGAATGGGAATGAGTCAAAGACGCATTACGGTTTCAACAGCAGGCATTGCAAAAATGATTAAGAAATTAGGTGATGATAAAGTGCGCTTTAAACTGGCTTTGTCTCTTCATGCTGCAAATGATAAAAAGCGTAACCAGATAATGCCCATTAATGAAACCAACAATATTAAATCACTGGTTGATGCGCTGAATTATTTTTATCGCCAAACAAATAATGAAGTAACATTTGAATATATCCTGTTCAAAAATTTTAATGATTCGCAAAAAGATGCAGAAGAACTGATGAAAATATACAGGCAGGTGCCTGCAGATTTGGTAAACATTATTGAATATAATCCTATTGATGGTGCACACTTTACCAAACCGGATGAACAAACGACTGAAAATTTTATGAAGTTTTTAGAAGACAATCGTGTAAATGCACGGTTAAGAAGAAGCCGTGGTAAAGATATTGATGCAGCCTGCGGGCAGTTGGCTAATAAAAATTAATTTTTAATTTCAATCTTGCCAATAAACGCTATGCAACTGCTTCTTCGTACTTAATTTGTTTTAACCGGTGCCGGTGGCCTTGCCGGTAACTTAGTAGCTGTATTTATCTTCTTCATTATCTCATCTACTGCACGTTCCAACTGCGAATCATGACCAGCGATAACAGATTTAGGATCGTTTTCCACTTCAATGTCTGGATCAACTCCATGTCCTTCAATTGTCCACTTACCTTGCATATCAACCAACCCGAATTCGGGTACAAATACTTCCCCGCCATCAATAAGATCACCATGACTGGAAATACCAACAACCCCGCCCCATGAGCGTTTACCGATAAGCGGACCTAAGCCAGCCTGCCTGAACATATACGGGAATATATCACCATCTGAAGCAGAATTTTCATTTAATATAGCATCCATTACACCACCGAATGCGCCATCAGGATAAGTTGAAGGTGCATCAGAAGTGCGTGAATAATCAACCGCTAAAATTTTACGGCTCAATCTTTCAATCAACATGCGGGATACATTGCCTCCACCGTTTGCACGCACATCTACCACCATACCTTCTTTATTCAACTGCGGGTAATACCATTTTATAAATTCACGAATGCCGTTTGCGCCCATATCAGGAATATGAATATAACCAACCCTGCCGCCACTCATGTCTGAAACTTTTTTGCGGTTGCCATCAACCCAGTTAAGATAAATAAGATTGCCTTCGTTGGTAATGGGTTTGTAGGATATAGTTCTTGCGCCGGTTGTTTGCGGCGAACTGTTTACAAGCATCGTTACAGGGCCATCAGCTTTATTACGCAGGTATTCATAAATATCTTTATCAGCAGTTACATCTTCACCATTTATCTGTAAAATATAGTCGCCCGTTTTTGCATCAACGCCCGTTTCTGTAAGTGGCGAGCGATAAATTTCTTCTTCATTCTCCCCTTCAAAAATTTTGCTGATGCGGTAACGGTTAGAAGCTTTATCTATTACAAACCTTGCACCTGGCAATGCAACTTTTGGCCTGGCCGGCATTTGAAAATCACCGCCTGCTATATACGCATGCTGCACTACAAGCTCTGAAATCATTTCTGAAATAACATAATTCAAATCTGCACGATGTGCAACATACGGCAGCCATGTTTTATATTCGTCTCTTAGTTTAACCCAATCGTAACCATGCATGTTTGGAACATAAAACCAATCGCGGTAGCGGCGCCAAACTTCATTAAAAATCTGCACCCATTCCTGTTCAGGGTTTACTTCTGTAACAAGCCCGGAAGTGGAAACAGCTTTGCCGCTTTTATCTCCGCCGGGAATTGCATCTAAAATATTCATGCTTATTGAAGGCGAGAAAGTTGTTGCCAGCAATTTTGAACCATCGCGTGAAAGTGAGTAACCGCCAGCATTTTCAGCAAGTGAAGATTCTTTGCGGTCTTTGAGGGAATAGATGCGAACTGATGGCTGTGTTTCTGCATCACGTCCATAATAAAAAGGTGGATTAACTATATAAACAAGGTAGCCTGTTTTTGCAGAAAGACCACTGTAATTATTGGCAGCTACAGGCACACGAGTTATCCTGTTTGTTATACCATCAAAGTCAATTGTTTCAGGCTTTGCAGAAACCGTATTCGTTTTGTTTTCTGCAGGTTTTGTTTTTGACGAATCAACACTTCCTTTTACTTTTTTAATTTCTTTTTCATTTTGCGGTTTTCCCGTTGGTGGTTCAGCTTTGGATGTTTCTTCTTCATTTGGTGTTACGGTAACTTCATCAGATTGCTGCGGGAAAGGATTTTTTACATCTTTTCTTAATGCCATTGCATAGATCATAGTACTGCGATTGCTTGCATAGTTAAATTCAACACCGGATACCAGCGGAGCAAATTCTCTGTCGCTTAAATAATATAAATAATCACCGGAAGGATCAAAAGTTGGATTGTATGCATTGAACATTGAATCTGTAACCTTGTGCAGTTTGCTGTTGTTAACATCGTAGATATAAACAGAATAAAAATTGTTTCCTCCTGCAAAGCTGAAAGCAAGATAATTGCCTTTAGGTGACCATTCATAATCAGTTACCTGGCCTCTTGGCGCATCAACAATTTGTACTATTTTTTTTGTTGCGATAGTAAGTATATACACCTTGCCATCCTTATCAGAATATGCAATTTTTTTACCATCAGCACTCCATTCCGGAGCATAGTGTTGTGCACTGCTGCCTGATGTTAATTGTTGCGGCGCACTCATTCCATCCTGTGCAACAGTCCACACTTCTTCTTCGCCGCTTTTATCAGAAATAAATGCAACCTGCGAACCATCCGGTGACCAGCTTGGAAGTTTATCATGTGCATCTGATGAATGAGTAAGATTTCTGGTAGCACCTTTTTCTGCAGGAACAGAAAATATATCACCACGCGCTTCAATTAAAACACGTTCACCTTTAGGAGAAAGCGCAGTGCTTTGAATGTAATCTGCAACATTTATTGTATGCGGTCTTTTGTATACACCATCATCAGGAACGGTGATATTTAATTTTTCAGATTTATTAGTTTGTGTATTGAATATTTCAAGTTCGCCATTGCGTTCATATACAATCTGATTCTCTTCGTCAGAAGATGGCCAGCGAATATCCCAGTCTTTAAAAGAAGTTACCTGGTCTGTTTTGCCTGATGCTATATCATAAGTATATAAATTAAATTTTCCATCTTTATCTGAATTGAAATAAATTTTATCACCTATCCACATTTCATCGCGGCTTGCTCTTTCTCCTTCTGATATTTTCTTTGTATCATTATTGCTCAAATCATAAATATATAATGTGTTTGCCTCCCCGCCACTATATCTTTTTTCAGAACGAAAATCTCTTGTACGTGGTGAATACACCATCTTTTTTCCATCGGCAGAAAAATCTCCTGACCCTGCTTCGGGCATTGGTAAAGCCGTAGCAGCACCTCCATTTATTGATACTGAATAAAGTTGGCTTACCGGCAAAGTCCATGAATCTCTTTGCGAACGGAATATGATTGATTTGCCATCAATACTCCAGCCCATAACCTGGTTGTCATAACCCCAGCGTTGAGTAAGTGGACCTTTTGCAGGATAAAATGTTAGCTGCTTTGGTACGCCCCCTGTTGAGGGTATCACATACACTTGTTCATCACCATCATATTGCCCCGTAAAAGCAATATATTTTCCATCAGGAGAAAATTTTGCGAACACTTCCATGCCCGGGTGTGCTGTAAGCCTTGTTGCCATGCCGCCGCTTGTTGATACGGTCCATAAATCGCTTGCATACGTAAATACAATGCGGCTGCCATATACATCAGGAAAGCGTAACAACTTTGTTTGCGCATTTGCAGAAACTAATAAAACAGTTGATAAAAATAATGTTATTGCTGTTTTAAAATAACGAGGATAATTTCTCATAACCATCAGTAAAGATTAGAAAGCTAAAGCTAACAGATATATTTATTTCAAAAATTCTTCTTTGCTTTCTTTTTAAAGAATTGTTTTTAAAATAAAGAAGCCGTTCCATAACGCGATGGAACGGCTTCTTTTCATCAACAGCCCGTTATTATTTCTGAATAGTTAATCTTAATGTTGATGATTCAGTTGCTGTTCTTATATCTATAAAATAATTCCCTGCTGTTAATTGCTGAACAGGCAGATCAATAATCTGGCTTTTTAAATTGCCTGCATTGAATGCTGCTATCTTTTTACCATAAACATCATATAAGTTTATATACACAACATCGCCCGAAGGATTTGCAATATTTACATGCGCTACATCTCTTGCAGGATTAGGATACAATTGGGCTTTAAAACCTGATTGTTTTCCAATTGCTGCATTAGACACTATTGCGTTTGGAGTTGCAGGTGCAGTAATAAATGCACTTGTAACAGAATAGGCATTGGGGCCTTCGTTTAATGTAACAGGCAAGTTTGCTTTTGTAATGGCTGTTGCTGTATTGTACAATTCTGTGCGGTTGCTTAAAAGATACACATCATCAATCCACCAGCCGCCGTTTGCAACACTTCCGCCGGTTACATCAGAAGTCATCCTGAAGCGGATATAAATATTCTTGCCAACATAATCATCCAACGCTGCAACAGATTGTATATAGCCTGCGGATGCACCTGTAAATGCGGCTTCATCTGTTGTGCCGATGTATGGATTATTTGCTGTTGGAATTATTCCAATGTATCCGCCTTTTACAAATTTTTCCGGAGGAAGATAAGTCCATGTAGTACCATCTTCAGACACTTCAACAACGCCGCCATCATAACCACTTTCTGTAGAATATTTATGAACAAAAACCAGTTCAACTCCTGCTGTTATACTAATGGGATTTACTGTTTTTAAAGATGTGTTTGAACCACCCGCATCATAATCTTCAATATGCCAATAATGAGCACCGCTGTAAGCCTGCGAAGCATCTGTGGAATATGTCCATTGTGCAGTTGCTGATGCATCAGCACTCCAGTTTGTACCGCCTGCTTCCTGGTCATCTTTAAAATATACAACAGAAGCAGAGGGGCTGCTTACTTTTGCCTTTACCGTAAAAGTTTTAGATTCATTAGCATTCAGGTGAATTGTCCATGCAAGAATTTGCCCTGTTACAGTTGGATGGCCTGTTGCAGATTTAAATTGCAGCGTTGATGCCAATGTATCATATAACTCTATTCCGCTTGCAGGATGCGGATATAAATTCTTAACAGTTATATTATAGATGATGGAAGAATTATTAGATACAAAGCCGGGGCCTGTTTTTGTTATGCTGATTCTTTTTTGTGTCGGATCGCAACTGTAAGGAACATCAAAAGATTCTGTTTCATCACCTAATGCATTTGTGCCGGAAACCGCTGAATAACCCAGGCCTCTTTTTGCAAATGCTTTCCATATCATGCAGGCATGTTGCGCATTATATAACAAAGTATCAGCTTTAAGAATAGCATCCCTTTCTTCAACAAATGTTGGATTTTCGGGCTGTAATTTCATGGCTTCTATTACCAGTCTTACGGCTATATTATTACCCTTAGCTGTTGCAGGCGGGTTATGATCAATGGTTGGATTAGCGCCTTCATATACATTATCACTCATTCCGTATTCATCAATAAAACCTTGCAATAATTCATATAACATTGTACACCAAACGAAACCAACAGAATGTGTTTCTGAATAATCAGGACGTTTTATATAACCAAATGTTGCAGGATTTTTGGTCATGTTTATCGAATATGGATACTCTCTTATTCCCCGCCCGTTATATGGCTGGTAAGTTACATAGTTACCAATACTTCGTACAGGCAACGTACCAAACGGATGCGCTACATTAGTGCCTTTAAGATCATTGGTTCTTAATGTCATGTATAAGGCGAGAAAATCACTCCAGCCTTCACCTCCTTGTTCATCTCCACCTAATGGCAATAATGAATTAGGGCCGCCTGTAAGCCTGTTTGAAATACCATGCCCATATTCGTGACACATAACCCCATTGTCTATATCGCCATCTCTTTTTGGCGCAAGCGGCTTATCACTTTTCAGAGATCCTGTAATGGTTGCACTTGCGTTTAACTGTGCTTTTATAATATCGCCATCAGCTTTACTTATCATAACAGCAGGTATAGTAATTGCATTTGCTGGCGCATCGCTGCCGCCCATAACTATTGGCGGCCCATCCACATTATTTACAATAATAGCTCCCACTGCACCGCCTAACTGTGCACCTAAAACTTTTTCAGCAAAAGAACAATCGCCCCGATCTATTACAGCGATCTTTCCATTTACGTTTTGCGCAGGCAAAGCAATACTTTGCTGCGCTGTGCTGCAGCCTTCGCTTGAAGTGCCAACCGTTGAAAGTGCATTTTTTTGTACAATGGCAAATTGTGTATTTAAAACAGGAGTTGCATACAGATCATGATTTGCTGTTGGCAATGTGCTTAAAGAGCCTTGTATGGCAATAAACTTTTTACCAGCCGGCGGCATGCCCGAAGTTGAGCTTATTATTTGTACCAGAGAATCAGGAAATGAAGCTGTCCACAAATACATTTGCATCTGTCCATTTACTCCATCGGGCAGCGCCAAAAAGTTTGCATTATTTGTTCCGCCGCCATCCTGCGCTTGTGCAAGTACTTCATCTTCACCCAATGCACCTGAACCACCTTTTGTTCCTGTACTGAAAGTATTTGATTCCTGGAAATTTCCTGCTGCCTCATCAAAGCCCATATAGTAAAATACATCATGCATAAGATTGTTCCAGTAAAAAAGATTTACAATAGCTCCTTGCATATATGTTTCTGGCTGCTGAGTCAGATCAACAGGATAATCAAATACAAAAGGCTCAACTAGCGGATAAACACCACCTGTTGTATTGGTAGGGTATGCTGTACGCGTTGGATCATTACTTGGAACACCGCCCAGGGGGCCTGGGCTGGGGTCCTGGAATGCCCAAACATTATTACCATGTGAATAATTATAGGTTATAGCATTCCCAACTTTATGCCATCCGTCGGGTGATGAAACTATGTCTCCACTTCTTGTTGACAATACATGCTGTGAGCCAGGATCAATGGGGTTTTCATGAGGAATGTCATACACACGGTATTTATTACCTGGCAATGAAGCGATAGAATTAATTGCATCATCTTTATTTATTTGAGGTGCGTCTTTATCTTCTTCAATAGTAAAAGAAGAAAGATGTTTGCCTGTTGCTGCATCTGTTTCTGCATCACTAAAATTGCAATGAATAATAAGGTCTTTCTTTTCAATTAATGTACCCGTTAAAGCATTTACATAACCAAGCCAGTAATGTGTTTTATAAGCATCCATCATTTGTATTTGCCACGCAGGCGTTAAAACTTTCAAACGCTCATCTTTATAATAAACAAGCCTGCATGGTATATCCCAGATTGAAGAATTATTTCTTTGAAAAACGGTGTATTTATCTGCACCTGTGGGTTGTTGTTTTATATTGATTAATCTTGTTGCAGTATACCCTGTGGCATCCATCAAAGTAAATACAGCATCTTTTGCATTTACTGTTGCACCAACAGGATGGGTTTTGTATTTGGCGAACATTATAAGATGACTTGAAGTGAGCTGGATATTATTTGATGTATGCAGCGAAAAATCTGTATTAATAATGGTTAATCCATTTAATTTTTGAGCCGCATAAATATGCTGAATGCCCGTTGATTTATCAATATAATCATACGTCACAAATAAATTGGCGGCATCATTTTGTTCAATGCCTAAACTTTGTTTGTGCTCTACAGCATATTGCTTTAAAAGCTCTAAAGCCGCCGGTTTATTTTGAGAAAAGGAAAAAAAGGACGGGATTAAAAGGCATAATAAAATTATAGGCCTGTATAAGGCGGTTAAGTAACACTGTTTCATAGTGCAGGTTTGATTTAATAATGAGGTTTGTTTAAGTATTTATCAAACATTGCTCCAAAAAGTTAATGATTTGTTACAACAGCAAACTGCTGTTTAAATTATTATTATTAATTTTTAATAATAATGACACCTTTGCCAACTTAAATTATCTCATTTTGCTTAAAGAATTTTCATACAATAAAACCGAAAAGCTTAAAAGCAAAAAACAGTTGGATGATATTTTTACTTATGGAAAAAGTTTTACTGTTTTCCCATTAAAGGTTTTGTACATGATACCTACCGAGCAGGATAATATTATTAAAACCGGCGTTGGCGTAAGCAGCAAACATTTTAAAAAAGCAGTGCTTAGAAACCGTATTAAACGCCTGTTGCGCGAAGCTTACAGAACTGAAAAACAATCGTTACATGTTTGCCTTAACAACAATAAAAAACAACTAACTGTATTTTTACTGTTTATTGATAAAACGTTGCCGCAATATAAGCTGGTTAAAGAAAAAATGAAATTGTGTATTCAACACCTCATACAAGAATTGAATGAAATGGATTTTAAAAATTCTTAGCTACCCTTTTATATTGCTGATAAAAATTTACCAGCATATTATTTCCCCGGTAATTGGTCCTAAATGCCGGTACACGCCAACGTGTTCTAATTACGCTCTTGAAGCTTTTAAAAAATATGGTTTGTTTAAAGGTTTTTGGCTTTCGGTAAAGCGTATTTCAAAATGTCATCCATGGGGCGGCAGTGGTTACGATCCGGTTCCCTGAATTCTATAAGCATTGCTACACTTTTTCAATTCATAGCAACGGATTCAATATTAATAAACAAATAATTTTTTGAAAATATTTGTTTCCGGTTTCTTTGTATTATTATCATGGATACGCGAAGAGAATTTATAAGAAAAGCGATGTTGTTTACCGGCGCTGCAGGCATAGCAACTTTACCGGCTTCCATTCAAAAAGCACTTGCTATTAACCCTGAAGTGGGCAGCACTTTTTTAGATGCAGAACATATTGTTTTGCTGATGCAGGAAAACCGTTCGTTTGATCATGCGTTTGGAACACTGCGTGGCGTGCGTGGTTTTAATGATCCGCGGGCAATGCGATTGCCAAACAAAAATTTAGTTTGGTTGCAAACAAATAAAACAGGCGATACTTATTCTCCTTTCAGGCTTGATATAAAGGACACAAAAATTACATGGATGGGTTCTTTGCCGCACAGCCGGGAAAGCCAGGTTAATGCAACAAATAATGGGAGGCATGATAACTGGATCGAA